>Ga0209573_1000070_pt1 | contig 288679 bp, 242 predicted proteins | sample TNRBio252014_DNA_FD_185870 | JGI IMG/M metagenome (GOLD analysis project Ga0209573, IMG submission 185870) | Wastewater treatment Type I Accumulibacter community from EBPR Bioreactor in Madison, WI, USA - TNR Reactor_6/25/2014_ DNA (SPAdes)... | ecosystem: Engineered > Bioreactor > EBPR >... | reverse complement strand
ACGGATGTTCGGACGGCTCAAGGACTTTCGACGTATCGCCACCCGATACGATCGCCTCGCCCAGAACTATCTCAGCGCCGTTTGCCTCGCTGCAACCGTCAGCTACTGGTTATGAGTCCGGAGCCTAGCCCGGATGCGCTGTTTGGGCTGGAGTACGCCATAGCGGGGAAGAGGCTCTACCAATTCTTTTCGTCGAGGCCGATCGGATTGCCGAACCGGCACGATCATCATCGCACCGTCGGAAGAGTTCCGAGCGGCCGCTCCATCCGGGACTCACAGCAGGATTCCGGGACTCACACCAGGATGAAGTCGTCCTCGGTGAGCGTCGTCGCGTCGACGCCATCGAGGACGGCGAGCGTCTCGCCGTTCGCGATGATGTCCGAGCCGGAGAACGTGAGGTCCTCGAAAGTCAGACCGTCCGCGAGGCCGACGAAGTCCTCTCCCACCTCGAAGTCGGTGACCGCATCCGTGCCTTCCCCCACCGCGAGGACAAAAATATCGCTGCCCGCGCGACCCGTGACGGTATCGTTGCCGGGACCGCCGCGGAGCGCGTTGCCGAGCCCGTTACCCGCGATCGAGTCGTCGAAGGCGGAGCCAATGACATTTTCGATACTGACTAAAAGATCTGTACCTTCGTCATCGAAGGATTCTCCGGCGGCGAGGTCCAAGACAATGCCTGACTCTGCCGACGTATAAACGGCCGTGTCCACACCAAGGCTGCCATTCATCGTGTCGTTGCCGCCGCCGCCGTCGAGCGTGTCGTCGTTTTCGCCGCCGTTGAGCGAGTCGTTGCCGCTTCCGCCGTCGAGAAAGTCGGCGCCCGCGCTGCCCATAAGCGTGTCATCGTCGTCGCCGCCGTTGAGCGAGTCGTCGCCGCTTCCGCCGTTGAGCGAGTCGGTGCCCGCGCTGCCCATAAGCGTGTCATCGTCGTCGCCACCATCGAGCGTATCGTTGCCGCCGCCGCCGTCCAGCGTATCGTTGTCGAGACCACCGGTGAGGGAGTCGTCGGCGCCGCCGCCATCCAGGGAGTCGTTGCCGCTTCCGCCATTCAGCGTGTCGTTACCCAATCCGCCGATCACGTTCTTGTTCGTGAGGCCGCCGAAGAGCGTATCATCGCCGTCGCCGCCGTCCAGCGAGTCGTCGTTGAACCCGCCGTCCAGAGAATCATTGCCGTCATCGCCCATCAGCGTGTCGTCGCCGAAACTGCCGTCAAGAGTGTCGTCGCCCTCTCCACCGTCCAGCGAGTCTTTACCAAGATAGCCCTGCAGCGTGTCGTTGCCGGTTCCGCCGTCGAGCGTGTCGTTGCCATCGTCGCCCAAAAGCGTGTCGTCTTCCGCGCCGCCGGTGAGCGAGTCGTTGCCGGTTCCGCCGTCGAGCGAGTCGGTGCCGAGACCGCCATCCAGCGTGTCACTGCTGTCGCCGCCACGCAGCGTGTCGTCGTTGTCGCCGCCGATCAGGGCGTCCCGGCCGCCGCCGCCGTCGACAACGTCAGAACCGGCACCGCCGTCGAGCGAGTCATCGCCGTTGCCGCCACTGAGGGTGTCATCGCCGGCCGCTCCGAGCAGGGAGTCCGCGCCGCCCTCGCCGGTGAGGCGATTGTCGCCTCCGTCGCCGGTGATCGTGTCGTCAAAGGCGGACCCGGCGACATTTTCGATGTTGGCGAGGGTGTCCGTCCCTCCGTCGTTGACGGCTTCTCCGGCGACGAGGTCCACGGCCGTGCCGGACGCGGCCGACGCGTAATCAACCGTGTCCACGTCCTCGCCGCCGTCGAGGGTATCGTCGCCGGCGCCGGCATCGAGCGTATCGTTACCGGCGCCGCCGCCGAGCGTATCGTTACCGGCGCCGCCGTCGAGCGTATCGTTGCCGGCGCCGCCGTCCAGCCCATCGTTGCCGTCCTGGCCGTCGAGTTCGTTGTCGTTGCCGTCGCCGACAATCGTGTCGTTGAAGCGCGACCCGATTATTCCCTCGATTGAAGCGAGAGTATCGTCCGCGAAGCCGTCGACGACGGCCATCCCGATAACGAGATTGGCCGAAACGGCCGCTCCGGTCGTGTAGGTGGCCGTGTCCAGGCCCTCGCCGCCAGTGAGAACATTCTTGCCGGCGCCGCCGTCGAGCGTATCCCTGCCGGCGCCGCCGTCGAGCGTGTCGTCGCCGTCGCCGCCGATCAGGGTGTCCGAGCCGCTGTCGCCGTTGACCACGTCAGAACCGCTTCCGCCGTCGAGCGTGTCGCTGCCGTCGCCGCCGTTCAGGGTGTCCGCGCCGTTATCACCATTCAGCATGTCGTTGTTGTCGCCACCGTCGAGCGAGTCGTTGCCCTCCTCGCCATTCAGCGTGTCGTTGCCGCCGCCGCCGTCGAGCGTGTCGGCCCCGACGCCGCCATTGAGCGTATCCCTGCCAGCGTCGCCGTCGAGCGAGTCGCGACCGCCGCCGCCGTCGAGCGTGTCGTTGCCGTCGCCACCGTCGAGCGTGTCGTTGCCGTCGCCGCCGTCGAGCGTGTCGTTATCCTCGCCGCCACGCAGCACGTCGTTGCCGCTTTCGCCGTCGAGCGTGTCGTTACCACTTCCGCCGTCGAGCGAGTCGCTGCCGTCGCCGCCGTTCAGGGTGTCCGCGCCGCCATCACCATTCAGCGCGTCGTTGTTGGCGTTGCCGTCGAGCGAGTCGCGACCGCCACCGCCATCGAGCGTGTCGGCGCCGTCGCCGCCACGCAGCGAGTCGTCGTCTTCGCCGCCGTTCAGGATGTCCGCGCCCAAGCCACCATGCAGGGTGTCGTTGCCGTCGTTGCCGTTCAGGGTGTCGTTTTCGGAGTTGCCCCTGAGTTCGTCGTTTCCCTTTCCGCCGTCGAGTGAGTCGTCGCCGTCGCCGCCAAGCAAGGTGTCATTGTCGTCGTCTCCCCTGAGTTCGTCGTTTCCGGTTCCCCCGTCGAGCGAGTCGTCGCCGTCGCCGCCGTTCAGGGTGTCCGAGCCGCCGTTGCCGTCGAGTTTGTCTTTTTCGCTTCCTCCGTTCAGCCGGTCGTCGCCGTCGCCGCCGTTCAGCGTGTCCGTGCCGATGCCGCCGTTGACCACGTCGTTTCCGTTTCCGCCGTCCAGCGAGTCGGTGCCGAGACCGCCATCCAGCGTGTCGTTGTCATCCCCGCCAATCAAAGTGTCGTTGCCCTCGCCGCCGAGGATGCTGTCGTTGCCGTTGTCGCCCTCGATAAAGTCTTTGTCGGCATCACCATCCAAGGTGTCGTTACCCTCGCCGCCGCTGATAATGTCATTGCCGTCGAACTGGGGCTGACCTCCTCCATTGCCGAGTATCCAGTCATTGCCTTGGAGGCCCCTAAGCGTGTCGCTGCTTTGAAGACCGTAGATCGAGTCCCTCTCCACGGTGCCGACCAGGCTGTCTGCGCCAAATGTCCCTGTGATGGTCGCCATGATGATCCGGCCTCCCCTTAGCTCGATTGGCGGCAATTCTTCGTTTTTCGTCACCCGCCTTGGCTTGAAACGGCTGAAGGATGATAATTTGTGATTACGGTCTCGTCTTGTGAGATTACGATTCCGCAACCCAAGGTACCGAACAAGCCCAACGAACTCCATGCGACGCGACGGCTTGCCGACGCCGAGCCGGCGAAGACGGACCGCAGAACCGCGGCCTCGGCCAGCTGAAAGACGGCGTGGTCGCCGGGGCGATCACCGCCGACAGCGTTCACGTCGAGGAACGTGTCGACGGCGCCATCGCCGCACGCTCGGCACCTCGTCGCGCGTGCTCGGCGACGTCTACCACGAAACCGCTTACCACCGAGCCCGGCGCCCGCCTGCGGGGCCAGTGCGTGCCCCACGAGGAAGTCGGCAAGGACAGTAAAACCGCGGTTTCCTCACCGCGGGCATCCACTCCCGCCGCTTCGCTTGCGTCGGCAAGGCCGGCAAATGGCGGGCTGCTATCGACGGGGTGGGTCGCAGCAGCCTTTAGCCTTAATATGACGCCCATCGGACGCCGATGGATCCGTCCAGCAGACCGGTCCAAGGTCGAAAAAGATGCGGAGGAGGTGCTCACAATGATCCGACGTTTCGCCCTTCTTTTGCCGATCCTCGTGCTCGTGGGCCTTACGGTCGGGGCGCCCCTGCACGCCCGCGAAGGCGAGCCGCGCCGCTTCCTGCCGGCCGGCAGCGTCGACGTCGCCGCCCTCGTGCCGCCGCCGCCCGCCGTGGGTTCGGCGGACTTCGAGAAGGAGTTGGCGGTGGTGCTGTGGCTGCAGCTCGCCCGCACGCCGGCGCAGGTCACATTCGTTCGCAAGAACCTGGACGTCGAGCGCTTCGCTCCGCTGCTGGGCGCCGCGCTCGTCGCGGTCGACGGCATCGAGCTGAAGCACACGATCGATTCCGCCATTGACGAGGTGCGCGCCGACTACGACGCGATTAAGGCCACGTACGATGTCCCCCGGCCGTTCGTCGTGAATGACGCCGTTCACCCGGTGGGCGACGCGCGGCCGGTGGCGTCGTATCCGAGCGGCCATGCGATCCGCGCCATCGTCTATGCGCGCCTCCTCGCCGAGATCTTCCCGGACCGGCGGGAGGCCCTCTTGGACCTCGCCCGCCAAGTCGGCTACGGCCGGGTGCTTGCCGGCGTCCACTACCCGATGGACGTGCTGACCGGCCAGCGCCTCGGTCACGCTTTCGCCGACGTCATCGTCACGCAGCCGGCTTTCCGGGAGGCCGTCGAACGCATCCGCGGCACCCGCCCGCCGTCGCGTGGGGAGTAGGGAAAACGGGTCCTAGCAACGGATGTCGAGTTTATGCCGATGCTCAGTCCGGGCTAATGAGCGGGAGCAGGCTGCGATCCTCGCACGAGGCGACCGGGAAGAATGCCCGAGGGTGTCCCTTTCCAGTAGACGGTACAACCGCTGACAATCGTCGCCACGTAGCCTTCGGCGCGCTGTACCAGTCGGCGACCGCCCGACGGAAGGTCGTAGGCGACCTCTGGCGCGCGAAGATGCAGGTGGTCCAGATCGATAACATTGAGGTCAGCCTTATAGCCGGGGGCGATGACTCCGCGATCCGCCAAGCCGACGGCCTGCGCAGTATCGCGGGTCAGCAGCCTCACCGCGAGCGCGAGAGGCACGCGTGCGCCGCGGTGCCGATCGCGCACCCAATGGGTAAGCATGAACGTTGGATGGCTACCATCGCAGATGGTCCCGCAATGAGCGCCACCATCACCAAGGCCCATAACCGCACCGGGATGGCGCATCATTTCAAGCGAGGTTTCGAGCGAACCGCTCTCGTAATTGCACAGGGTTACGTAAAGCATGTTTCGGCCACGGTTCTCTAACATCAGGTCGTAAGTGAGTTCCTCAGGCGTCACTCCAGCTCGCTGGGCGCGGGACCAGATGCTGTTTTCGATAGGCTGCTCGTAATCGGGTGGATCGCCCAGTTGGAACATGTGGTCAAACTCCCGGACCAGTCGCCCGAGAACGATGGCCGGATCCGGGTTCGATGACTCGGCGAGGATCTTGGTCCGCACCTCCGGTCGTCGCAGTTCGCGGAGCTTCTCCTGGAACGATAACTGGGCGAGCTCCAAGTAGGTCGGGCACGTATAGAAGGTGTTCAGCGTCAACTCGTGACCGAGCATGACGCCGATGGCGCGCGACAGGACTTGCGCTTTAATCGGTAGGCCCTCCTTGGTGGCCTCCGCCGCCCAATCGAGCACATCGCGCCAGCGAAGCGTCATCGGTCCATAGGCGCCCTCCAGAAGCGAAATGGAGAGGGGGCGTCCCGAATCTTTCACCAGCCGTCGGAGCAAACCGAAGGTGGCTTCGGGGTCGTCGAAGTCCGAGATCATTTGCATCGCGCCCCGCTGAGCCCGTTTGAGCCCTTGCGCCAACGCCATCAGCTCCGACTCTGCGGCCTCGAAGCTCGGTGTTGAGCGGCCGTCGCTGGAGCGGTGGAAAAACGTTCGAGACGTTGAAAAGCCCATGGCGCCGGCGTTGACGGCATCGTGCACGATGGCGGTCATCTGCCGCAGGTCGGCTTCCGTGGCCGGCTCGCGGTCGGTACCTCGCTGCCCCATGACATAGACCCGAACCGGCGCGTGCGGTACATAGCCGCAGATGTCCATGTCGTACTGGCGGCCCGCGAGGACGTCCAGATATTGGGGATAGCTCTCCCACGTCCACGGCAATCCGTCGACGAGAACCGGATGCGGAATGTCTTCGACGCCCTCCATAAGGCAAACGAGCATGTCGTGCTGGTCCTGCCGGCACGGCGCGAAGCCAACGCCGCAGTTACCCATGACCACAGTCGTCACACCGTGCGACGACGAGGGCACCAGTCGGTTTTCCCAAGTGACTTGACCATCATAGTGGGTGTGGATGTCGACGAAACCGGGGGTGACGATCAGCCCCTTCGCATCGATTTCCTCCCTACCGCGACCTGGAACGGGACCCACTGCGGCGATGCGACCATCCGCGACGGCTACGTCGGCCTCGAAAGGTTCTACACCACGACCATCGACCACTAGTCCGTTGCGGATGACGAGATCATGAGCGTAGCCCATTCCCAATTTCCTCCCGAAAGCCCCGGACGATTTTCTTTGGTCGAGCGCGCTTCGGTAGCGCTATTTTATGCACCAAAACTCCTCCCCCTTCCATCGCGCGCTTAGGCACGCCGCAACGCTCAAAGGCGCGCCCGAGCCGATTGGATTAAATCGCGTACCGATTGACCGCATCGGCATCCCAATCGAGTCACAAACCGGGTCTCGAACATCCGCAATGACGCTGAAAGCGGACGTGCGGCAGCTCCCTCAGCTGCACTTTGAGTAGCCGCAGCTGGAACACGTGTCGCAGCCTTCCTGGCGGATGAGGGACGGGGCGCCGCATTTCGGGCATTGGCGGAAGCGGGGGTCGCCGTCGAGGCCGACGACGCGCTGGGACTTGTGCGGCGGTGCGTCGGCCGCGTCCGTTGCGCCGGAGGCGGGGAGGAAGCCGATGTCGATCATGTGGCGCTCGATCACCTCGCCGATGGCGGCGAGCAGGCTCGGCACGTAGCGGCCGTTCATCCACTGGCCGCCGCGTGGGTCGAACACGGCTTTCAGTTCCTCGACGACGAAGGCGACGTCGCCGCCGCGCCGGAACACCGCCGAGATCATCCGCGTCAGCGCCACCGTCCAAGCGTAGTGCTCCATGTTCTTCGAATTGATGAACACCTCGAACGGTCGCCGCCGGCCGTCCTGGATGATGTCGTTGACGGTGATGTAGAGCGCGTGGTCGCTTTCGGGCCACTTGACCTTGTACGTCCGGCCCGGCAGCGCCTCCGGGCGGTCGAGCGGCTGGAACATCTGCACGATGGCCCCCGCTTCGCCTATGTCGCCCGCGCCGCCCATCTCGCGCGGGCCGAGCGCCACCGGCAGCGCCAGCGGCAGTTCGCTCTTCGCCGGATCGAGGGCCCCGTCGCTGCCGGTCCCCGCCGCCGGTCGCACCTCCAGCACCGCGCCGGTGACGTCGTTGGGGCGATAGGTGGTGCAGCCCTTGCAGCCGAGGGCGTAGGCCTGCTCATAAATGTCCTTGAACGCGTCGAAGGCGATGTCTTCCGGGCAGTTGATGGTCTTTGAGATCGAGCTGTCGATGAAGCGCTGCACGGTGGCCTGCATGACCAGGTGATCGCGGGGGCTCAGTTCCTGGGCGTCGACGAAGGCGGCGGGCAGCCGCGCCGCTTCGCCCTTGATGCGCCGGAACAGCCGATAGGCGTAGTCGGTCACCGCCTCCTCGCGGCGCTGGCCGTCCGGCATCAGCACGTGGCGGACGTAGGCGAAGCTGAACACCGGCTCCAGCCCCGACGAGACGTTGTCGGCGAACAGCGAGATGGTGCCGGTGGGCGCTATGGAGGTCAGCAGCGCGTTGCGGATGCCGTTTTCGGCGATGGCGGCGCGGACATCGCCATCCAGCCCCTGAATGCTTTCGCCGGCTAGATAGGCGTCGCGGTCGTAGAGCGGGAACGGTCCCTTTTCCGCCGCCAGTTGCGCCGACGCGAGATAGGCGGCGCGCTGGATGGTGCCGAGCCAGCGTTCGGTCAGCGTCACCGCCGCCCGGTCGCCGTACCGCGCACCACAGAAGATCAGCGCGTCGGCGAGGCCGGTGACGCCGAGGCCGATGCGCCGCTTCGCCGTCGCTTCAAGTTCCTGCGCCGCGAGCGGATAGCGCGACACGTCGATGACGTTGTCGAGCATGCGGACGGCGACGGCGGTGAGGCCGGTCAGCGCGTCCTCGTCGATGCCGGCTCCGTCCTCGAACGGCCGGTGCACCAGCCGCGCCAGATTGATCGAGCCCAGCAGGCAGGTGCCGTAGGGCGGCAACGGCTGCTCGCCGCAAGGATTGGTGGCGCCGATCGTCTCGCAGTAGTGCAGGTTGTTGAGGCGGTTGATGCGGTCGATGAACACCACCCCCGGCTCGGCGTAGGCATAGGTGGCGCGCATGATCCGCTCCCACAGGGCGCGCGCACCGATCGTTTTGCACGGGACGCCGTCGAAGACCAGGTCCCAGGGTCCATCCGCCTTGACGGCATCCATGAAGGCATCGGTGACCAGGACCGAGAGATTGAACATGCGCAAGCGCCCCGGCTCCCGCTTGGCGTCGACGAACGCCTCGATGTCCGGGTGGTCGCAGCGCAGCACCGCCATCATGGCGCCCCGGCGCGAGCCGGCGCTCATGATCGTCCGGCACATGGCGTCCCACACGTCCATGAACGACAGCGGCCCGGACGCATCGGCGCCGACGCCCTTCACCGCCGCTCCCTTCGGCCGGAGCGTCGAGAAGTCGTAGCCGATGCCGCCGCCCTGCTGCATGGTCAGCGCGGCCTCTTTCAGGTGCTGGAAAATGCTCGCCATGTCGTCCTCGATGACGCCCATGACGAAGCAGTTGAACAGCGTCACCCGCCGCTTGGAGCCGGCGCCCGATAGGATGCGGCCGGCCGGCAGCACCTTGAAGTCTTCCATGGCGGCGTAGAAGCGCTCCTCCCACGCCGCCGGATCGGCCTCCGGCTCGGCCAGCGCGCGGGCGACGCGCCGCCAGGTGTCGGCGATGGTCTTGTCCACCGGCTCGCCGCCGGCGGTCTTGAGGCGATACTTCATGTCCCAGATCTGCTGGGAAACCGGCGCTACCGTGCTCATCCCTCGCCTCGTCTCCTGTGCCGTGACGGGCCGCAGCCGCTGCACGATAAGCTAGCCGGCCTCGAGCGGCGGGTCAATGTTCCCGTTATGTTTCTTTTGCGGCGGCGGTTTATTGCTGTCGTTCAACGCGTTTGGCGCGCCGATTCGGGGCCGGGCGCCGCGTTGTCACGTCCGCGCGCCGCTGCGCCGTCTCCAATGCACAGCTCCCGCGTCGCCGCCTCGATCGCCTCGCCCAGCCGACGGGCCATGTCGCGGCGGGGCAGTCCGGCCGGCAGCGGCGGCAGGAAGCGGATGGTGATGGTTCCCGGCTGCTTGGCCAACTGCCGCCGGCCCCAGAACACCCCGGAATTCAGCGCCACCGGCACCACCGGCGTGTCGAGCCGGTCGCACAGACCGACGATGCCCGGCTTGTACGGCTGTGTCGCGCCTGGTGCTACCCGCGTGCCTTCGGGAAACACGATGATCTGCGCGCCGTCCTGCAACCGCGCGGCGACGTCGGGTATCAACGCGCGCAACGCCCTCGGCCCGGCGGCGCGGTCGATGCCGATGTTGCCGGCGGCCCGCAAATACCAGCCAACGCCCGGAATGCGCAGCAGCTCGCGCTTGAGGATGAACACCGGGTCGTCGAGGAGCCGGTGAAAGATGATCGTATCCCACGCCGACTGGTGCTTGGACGCGATGATGGCCGGTCCGCGCGGCACATGCTCCTCCCCTTCCAGCCGCCAGCCCAGGCCGCAGACGATCTTCAGCAGCCCCAGCAGGCCGCCGCACCACACGCTGGCGAACCGCTGCGCGCGCCGCCGCGACATCGCCAGCACCGGCAGGCCGGCGAGCACCATCGCCGCCGTCCACATGAACGCGAGAAGGATGAACAGAGCCGACCGGCCGATGACGATCGCGTTCGTGATCACGAGCCCGGCTCCCCGGCGACGAACAGGCCCTCAGAGCTGTGGCGCAGCCAGGCGATGAGGAACTTGTTGTACTCGCTGATGATCAGCGCCGACGTCGCCGGCGACCACCAGTGCGCGCGCCGGATCGTTTCGGGAAACACCGGATGCGGCACGATCATGACGTCGGGCAGCGTCCTGCTGAACTCGAACAGGCTGCGCGGCATGTGGTAGTTGCCGGTCACCAGACGGAGCGAGTGGTAACCGCGGCGATGCATCCACTCGGCCGTTTCCTGCGCATTGCCGGCGGTGTCCACGGCGCCGTGTCCGGCTTCGATGCGATGGGTTAGCCCGGTCGGTCCGCTGCCGCTCTGCGCCAGGACTTCCTCCATATCGACGGTGGGATCGACGCCCGAGACGAACACCCACTCCGCCATGCCGGCGGAGAGCAGCGACACCCCGGTGGCGATGCGTTTGCTGCCGCCGGTCAGCACGACGATGGCGTCGGTGGTGGTGTACGTATCATCGACGCGCCCGGGAATCGCCGCCGCGAAGCGGGCCAGTCCGGCCCCCCACGCGACGAGGCCGACCAGACACATCACCGCCAGAGCCGGCCCGTATCGGCGGGTCCGGCCGCGTTCGCTGCTCGCCATCGTCATGTCATCGGCCACTGCCGGCGATGATGCCGGCAACTCCGGCCGGCCGCAATCACGGCGAAAATACCAACGGTGGCCGGCGCTTTCGGGATCGGCGGAGCGAGACGCCGGCCGAACGCCGCCGGAGGGGCGATTCGCGGCGTTTGGGCTCGCCGCCGAGGACATCCCGGCCCCCGGGTGGCGGTTTCTTGCGTCCGCCGGACGGGAACCCGTATAAGGCAGACGCACGTTTTCCGGCATTTTCGGCCAAAAATGATCGTCATCTGCCCCTCCTGTTCGACGTCCTATGAGGTGGACGAGGCTGCCTTCGGTCGCCAGCCGCGTACGGTCGCGTGCACCTCATGCGACGCCCGCTGGGTACAGGAGCCGGCGTTCGAGTTGCCGCTGGACGACGGATGGCCCGCCGAACCGCAGCCTGACGACATTACGGCGACAGTGCCCGCGCCGCCCGTCGACGCGCCGGCTGGCCTCGATCACGCCAACGCGGCGGAGAGCATCGATACATTCGACGCGCCGAACAGCGCCCCGGTGTCGTCCGCGCCGCCCTCGGAAGCGGCCGAAATGCCCACCGGGATGCCCGAGACACCTGAGACGCCCGAGACACCAGCCGACGACACCGAGCCGCCGGATCGGTTCGAGACCGATGTTCCGCCGCCGCCAGTGATGGTCGTGCCGCTCAACCCGGCGCAGGAGAGCGACACGTTCGTGCCCGACGCCCTGGCCGACGAAGCCATGACCCTTCGCGATCGCCTCAAATCCGCGATGGCCGCCCACGCCGAACCGACCGCCGCCGGCGTGGCTGACCGTATCGGGGCCGACGCGTCGCCGCCGGTGGAGCCGGGCGCGGCGGCGGACGGCACCCCCGCCGACATCGATGCGATTCTGGATGCGGAAGCGACCCGGTTCGAGCGTCGCGAGCGGCTGCGGCGCACGCTCCTTCCCGCCGCTGTCGCCGCACTCGTACTCATCGCCCTCTTGGCCTTAATGCTGTTCGCCCGCGGTGCCATCGTCGCCTACGTGCCGGCGGCGGGCGTCGTCTTCGCGGCGCTGGGCCTGGCGCCCGATGGGATGCCGGAAGGCCTCGAGTTCCGGGACGTCAGCAAGGTGCGCGACTGGGCCGAGGGCGAGGACGCGCTTGTCGTCTCCGGGCGCCTCTACAACGGCACGTCGGCGACGATGCCGGTGCCGGCGGTGCGCATCGTGCTGCTCGACGGCGAGGAGGTGGAGCTGCAATCCGTGGTCGTGTCGCTGCCGGCCAAGGTCATCGCGGCCGGCGAGTCGCTGCCGTTCGAGGCGCGGGTGGAAAGCCCGGCTCTGGCGGCGGAGCACATCCGTCTGACCCTTCTCGGCCCACCGCATTAGCGGCGCGAGGGTCATAGAGCGGAATACCATTCCGCCGCATGACCTTAAAACTGCTTCAACAACCGCTCGATGTAATCCAATTCACCCACCGGTCGGCTGCGTTGGTTGGCGCGGCGGCGAAGCTCGTTCAAGATCTCGTCCGCCCGCTTGATGTCGGCCTGGTCGGGCAGGGTAAACCGGTCGACGCCGAGGCCGCCGATGCCGTCGGCGCCGGGCCGGCCGAACGGATCGCCGCTGCCCTCGTCCGGATTCTCGCCGAACATGCCGGCGCCCATGCCGGCGCCGAGGCGCTGCGCCATCGCCTGGCCCATGGCGCCGATCGCCCGCTGCAAGGCATCGGCGGCGTCCCCCTGACCCTGCAGCGCGTCGTCCAGCCGGCCCGAGGTCAGCGCGTCGAGCGCGCCTTCCATACCCTGGTCGGCTTCGGGCAGCGGCGCCGGTACCGACCCGAGGAAGGCCTGGACCTTCTCGGTCAGCTCCGCTAACGCCCGGCGCAGGTCCGCCTGGTCGCCGGTGATCTCGGGCACGTCGTGCCGGCCGTCCGGCGTCTGCTTTTGCGTCTGGCGCCGTTCGCGAGCCTGCTGGAACGTGTCGTCGATCAGCGCGCGCTGGCGCTGCGCCAGGTCACGCAGGGTCTGCATCATCGCGTGCGCCTCGGCCAGGTCGCTTTGGCCCGGCCCCGATTGCAGCCCGGAGCGGATCGAATCGAGCATCTTCTGCAATTCGGCCAGAAGGCGCCGGGCGTCATCGCGGGCGCCGGCACGGGCGAACTGCCGCGCCATCTCGATCAGGTCGCTCAGGTGGTCGGCGCTGAGCACGGTCGCGTCGGGGTCCAGCGGCATCATCGCCTGACCCTGGCGGGCCATCTCGGCGGCGATCGCCGCCATGTAGCGCTCGACGGCTTCCTGCAGGCGGTCCATCAGCCGCTCGATCTCGTCCGCCGGCGCATCCCGGCGCAACGCGCTCCACAGGTCGTTGCGCGCATCCTGCAGCGCCGTCTCGGCGAAGGGGACGTCACCCTGGTCGAGGCGAAGCGCCAACTGCCACAACACGTCGCCGACCTGTGCCAGCGCCCGCGGGCCATGATCATGACGCAGCCGCGCCTGAGCGACGGCGAAGCCCAGCGACACCGTCACGTCATTGCAGAAGTGCGCCGGCTGAACGGACAGTGCCTCCAGCGCGTCGGCCACCGGCAGGCGGAGCGCGTCGCCGCGCACGGACAGGAGGCGTTTGCGTTCGGCGATGATCGCCTGCGCCACCGGGTGGGTGAACGACCGCTCCGGCATGGTCAGGATGATGGGCTGGCTGGCGCCGCGCTGGCCCAGCGCGTCGGTTGCCTCGACGCGCACCGCGACCGGCTGGCCGGCCCACGGATGGGCCGTGAGGTCGGCGAATTCGCTGGCCGCCACCGCTCGCTCGCCGGTGGCGGCCAGCGGCATCTCGATCCGTAATGGGACGGTGTCGGGCGGTTCCGTTTCGGGCGGATCGATTACCGCCGCGATGGTCTCCAGGCCATAGTCGTCGCTGGCTTGATACTGAAGGTGCATTCGGATCGGGTCGGTTGTTTCGTCCGGCACCGCCAGCGTCGCCGTCGGCGGCTCGTCTGCCCGCACCGTGATCGGCCAGGCGGCCAGCGCGTGGCCGCCCGCCGTCCGCACGGCCAGCCGATCGGCTGGCACGATGATCGCTTCGCTGCGGAACGCCGCCGGGCCGTCGTTTGTGCCGTCGACGGCGGTAAACGGCGTCTCCACATCGCCGATGGCCAGCACCGGCGGCCGGCCGACCCCGGCGACGCGGGCGAGGACGCTGCTCCCGGCCGGGATCACCAGCGCATCGCCATCAGCCGGCGACGACGGCGAAACGGCCCCTTCACCCAGTTCCTCACCCGTGCCCAAGCCGGTCGCGCCGGTGTCCGTTCCGGCGCCGGTCAGGAACAAGGGAGCCGTGCGGGTGTAGGCGGGCGGGCGCACCCACACCTCCACCGTCGGCGGTGACGCGCCGCCGCCCGCCGCCGGGATCAGCGCGTGGCGCAGACGGCTGGGTGCGTCGCCGCCGGCCGCGGCAAGGGCGATGACCAGCGCGATGATGACGCCGGCGCGCAGTCCCCACGGCTCCCGCGCCGCCATCCTGGTATTGGGCGGCCGGAGCGACAGGGTGCGCGCGGCGGCGGCGGCACGCTCGCGATGGCGCTGCCACAGCCGTTCGGTCGCCGGATCGCCGCTACCCGTGGCGAGACGGTCTTCGAGGGCCGCCAGCGGCCGATGGTCGAGGCCGCTGTCGGTTTCGATGCGGCGCCGGGCCGTCGACCGGCTGACCGGCCGCAGCCCGCCGATCGCGCGGTCGACAACGGCCGCCTGGGCGACGGCGAACACCACCAGGATCGCCCCGTGCAGCCATGCCGGTAGGTGCGGGAAGACATCGAACAGCGCGAGGGCCAGAAACAGCCCGATCATCGCCGCCGCCGGCCATAGCCGCGGCCACAGCCGTTCCCACGCCAGACTCACGCCGGCGAGCCGCAGAAGCAGCCCATACCGGCCGGGCGCGCCGCCCGCCATCAGCGTGCCCGGATCACCGACGGCGCCGCTTCCTCCTCATCGGCGAGCCATGAGGGCAGCGGCTGGCGTTCGAGCATGTCGTCGACGGTGATCCGCTCGCGCACCACCGCGAACACGCCGTCGCGGACCAGCACCTCGGCCACCATCGGGCGGATGTTGTAGGCGGACGCCATCACCGCCCCATAGGCGCCGGCGGTGCGGATGGCGAGCAGCGCGCCCGGCCTGAGCGGCGGCAGGGCCACGTGGGTCGCGAACGTATCGCTGGTCTCGCAGATCGGCCCGACCACATCGACCCGGCGCATGGTTACGCTCGCGGCAGGCGTGACGACCGGCTCGATCGTATGCCGGGCGCCATAGAGCGCCGGGCGCAGCAGGTCGTTCATGCCGGCGTCGACGATGACGAAGGTCCGCGTCGCCCCTTCCTTGACGTGGATCACGCGGGTGACCAGTACGCCGGCGTTACCGACGAGAAGTCGTCCGGGCTCCAGGATCAGCCGGCAGCCCAAGTCGCCGACCGTGTCGCGGATGATTTGGGCGTACACATCCGGTCCCGGCACCGGCGCGGTCTCGTCGCCGTAGGGAATGCCGAGGCCGCCGCCGAGATCGAGCGTCTCGATCGGGTGGCCGTCGGCGCGCAACATCAGCACCAGGTCGCGCACGCGGCGAAACGCCTGCTCGAACGGCTCCAGGTCGGTGAGCTGGGAGCCGATGTGGACGGCGATGCCCATCGGCCGCAATGATGGCAGTCCGGCCGCCTCGGCGAACACACGGTGCGCCGCCGTCCACTCGATGCCGAACTTGGTCTCGCTCAGTCCGGTGGAGATCTTTTCGTGCGTGCGCGCGTCGATATCGGGGTTGACGCGAAGCGCGAAGGGCGCGGCGACGCCGAGCGCCCGGCCGACGGTGTTCAGCGCGTGCAGCTCGGAGACGGACTCGACGTTGATCTGGGCGACGCCGGCCTTGATCGCCTCGACCAACTCGCGCTCGGTCTTTCCGACGCCGGAGAAGACGATGCGCGAGGCGGGGACGCCGGCGGCCAGCGCCACCTGCAGCTCGCCGCCGGAAACCACGTCGGCGCCGGCGCCAAGGCGGGCGAGGGTGCGCACGACGGCCCGGTTGCCGTTGGCCTTGACGGCGTAGCACACCATCGCGTCCAGATCGGCTACCGAGGCGGCAAACACCCGGTAGTGCCGCTCCAACGTGGCGGTGGAATAGACGTAGACGGGTGTGCCGACCGTGCTGGCGATCGCCTCGATCGGCACGTCCTCGGCGTAGAGGCGCCCCCGTCGTGTCTGGAAGTGGTCCACGTCGCCCTCGCTCTCCCTTTTACCGCGTCGGATAGGTGCGCGGGAAGGTGGAGCCGGGCGGCGGTTCCGGCGACGCCTTGCGGCCACACGCGGCCGTAGACACCGCCAGCGCCACAATCAGCATCACGGCAAGAAGCCTCGACATCATCATCGTCCCGTCGTTCCTTTTCTCATATAGGGCCGTCTATCGCCGCCGTCCGCGTCCAACCTGCCGCCGCTTGCGCTCCACCGCCCTTCTCAGCGCCTCGGTGGCCGCCGAAACCGGCCCCGCCGGCAACACCGGCGGCAGCGCGCCCGCCGCCACCGCCCGGATCAACGCCAGATGCCGGGGCAGGCAGACGGTGTTCAGGTCATAGCCGTCGACGACGGTCTGCCGCGCCCGCTCGCCCATCTCCCGCATACGATCGGGGTGATCGAGTACACGGTCAACCGCTTCGGCGATCGCCGGGCCTGAGAAAAAGTCGACCAGCAGCCCGTTCACCCCGTCGACGATGACTTCCTGCACCGGCGGTGTCGCCGAGCCGACGACGACCGCGCCGCACGCCATCGCTTCCAGCATCGACCACGACAGGACAAAAGGGTAGGTCAGATACACATGTACCGAGGACAGTTGCAGGACGGTGATGAACGCGTCATAGCCGAGGCGGCCGAGAAAGCGCACCCGGCGCATGTCGATCTGATTGCCCACCTCGTCCATCATCATCTGGCGATAGGTGCGTCCGTCCGCCGGCTTGGCGCCGTAGCTGACGTCCTCGTCGCCGCCGACGATGAGGGTCCAGGCGTCGGGCCGTCGCTTCTGAATCTCCGGCAGCGCCCGCATGAAAATGTGGAACCCTCGGTAGGGTTCCAGGTTCCGGTTGACGAAGGTGATCACCTCGTCGTCTCGGGTCAGCGTCTTCTGCGCGTTTTTCAGCGTGATCGACGCGTTCGGGTTGGGCCGGCACTTCGTCGTGTCGGTACCGTCGAAAATGACGCTGATCTTGTCGCGGACGATCGCCGGCACCGTCGAGCGCTGCCACTCCGTCGGGCAGACGCCCCAGTCGCACGCCTCCAGGGTGAGCAGATGGCTGGCGTTGCGGGCACGCAGCCGGCAGCGTCCGGCGAGCGCGTCGCCCTTCTCGAACTCGGCATCGAAGCCGTGATCGGCGCCCTCGGCCTGATAATAGAACTCGATGAAGGCGAGCAGCCGGGCGTCGGGAAACACGTCCTTGACGAACAGCGTCTCGCCCCAGCCGTGGTGGGCGCAGACGATGTCGGGGCGAAAGCCACTCTCCTTCAGCCGGGCGCACGCGGCCGCCACCGCCTTGGCGCGAATGACCTTGGTTTCGAAGTCGGCGACCCAGGGGTGGATGCCCTCGGTCGTCTTGCCGTCGATGGTGTAGTAGATGACCTCGACGCCCGGCGGCACCGGCCGCTTGTTGATCGCCAGCGCCACCACCCGGTTGCCCGGCTCGGCGGCGAGCGCCGGCGCGACATGGACGTACTGGCCGGGAAAATTCTGATGGATGAAAAGGATGTTCATGACGTCGCCGTCCGCCGCGGAAAGGGGTGCGGGCGACGATAGCGCCGATCGGCCGGGGTGTAACGCTCTGACGATTTTATACCATTTGGCCGGCGTCCCGGCCGGTGCAGGGTCCGCTCAGGCCGCCGGCTGCAGGGCGGAAAGGCCGAATCCGCCCAGCGCCCGCGCGTTCCACCGCACCGCGGCGTCGGCGAGTGCGGCGGTCTCCTGCGCCGTTTCGCGCAGCACGCTCAGCGCCGTGGCGCCCGCCAGCGCGAGCCTTCCCTCGCACATGCCGTCTTCCGTCGTCATCGCCATGTCGATTCGTGCCGTGAGCCGGCGCATGGCCCGGTTTTCCGGCAGGCAGCAGATGGTCACCCGCCGGATGCCGCGGTTGCGGCTCCACAGGATGGCGCGCTCCGCCAGCTGCGTTCCAAGACCGGCGCCGCGCGCCGCCTTGTGGACCGAGAACGCCAGCTCCGTGGCGTGGCGGCGGCTGGCCGAGATGTGGACGGCGCCGATGACGGCCAGCGATCCGTCCATATGGACGAGGATTCGGTCGCGGACCGGATGGATGCCATCGACGTACGCATCGATGACGCCGTCGCCAACCACGTTGCCGAAGCGCAGTCGCCGGTCCTCGGCGCTAAGCCTAAAGAGGTGCTCCCGATACCGGAACATTTCGTTGGGGAACAGGGTGCGAATTAAAACCATTGAAGCCAACATATGCTGCGATGCAGCATGATGCAACCTTTCAGGTTAACAACTTGCAAATGGCTCGACTAAATGTTGCGCACCGGCAACGATAACGGACAGAGATTCTCGCACTTTCGGGACTGACGGCTTCTTGTCGAAAGGGCAAGGAGCGATGTGATGTCTGACGAGGTGAAGGGTGGCAGTATGGGTCAGGCGATCAGATTGACGACGCGCGGATCAAGGATCACTCGGCCGGGATGGTGCGCGGCATGGTCGAGAAGGCGTTGCAACGCTGCCAGCGTGCGTCGGGAAGATGCCGCGCATCGCCGCGAGATGAACATGCGTATTACAGATCACGTGCTTCGAGGACGTTCGTTATGTGACAGAGAGTGGCCGTCGCGGTTAGCCGGCACAGATGTCGCATTTTTCCATGGGCGGGAAAAGCGGGCCAAATCATTGATGAGGGGCAGGTGGTCATGGGCGCGATGTTACGCAGAGAGCCTTTCTATTTCCTTCGCCACGGGCAAACCGATTGGAACGTAAGGCGCCTATGCCAGGGACAAACCGACGTGCCCTTAAATTTGACCGGCATCGAACAAGCTCATGATGCGAAGACGCGACTGACCGACGCGCCGATCACGACAGTCTGCAGCAGTCCTCTCAGTCGAGCGCGGCAGACGGCACATATCATCAATGAAGCACTGCAATGTCCACTTGTCACAATTGATGGATTATAGGAAATTTATTTTGGAAGTGCTGAGGGAAAGCCACTTATCAGTCACTCCTATGACATATTACTTCGGAACGCGGAGAACTTTGGCGGTGAATCATTCCATGCTTTCATCGAAAGGACGATCGCGGGACTTAACCAAGCTCTCAGTCACCCCAAGCCTGTTTTGATTGTTTCGCACGGTGGTGTCTTCTGTGCGGTTCAGTCTTGCATCGACCTTAAGTGCGACGGTGATATCACAAACGGCGTTCCCGTTTTTCTTGAGCCGTCAGCCGGAGAAGATTTTTGCTGGACGATGAGATTGATCCGCCCCCGTCGAGCGATCATGGATGAATGTTAGGTCATGGTCGACACGCAAGGACATGAAGATGGCCCCGCCCGACGAGAAGCAAATCCAAACCGCCGGAGCCGTCGCTTGATCAGATGTGCGAACGTTTCTGGACGCTCTCGGCAACACCGGTGACCGCGCCGGACCTGCCGTCCTGGCGCGAGCGGCGCCGGGGTCGGTGCGGAGCCGCTATGCCGCGCTGCGGGAAAGACGGTCGGCGCGCCGTGTCGGTTCGGGCAAACGGTAGCGGGTGGTGAGAGCCATCGCCAGCGTGATGGCGGTCTTCAGGCTGACCCGATGGCCCACGGAGACATAGACCGGCCGGCAGCCCGGCCGCGTGCGCAGCACCCAGCCGATGATCTCGCCCTTGTCCGTAAGCGGCACGCCGTCGCCGCGCTCGGGGCCAAGCTCCTCGTGCTCTCCGGTGAGCCGCGACTTGGCGATGCCGATGGTCGGATGGTCGAGATGAACCCCCAGATGTGATGCGATGCCGAAGCGCCGTGGGTGAGCCAGGCCATGGCCGTCGACGACCAGCAGGCCGGGCCGGTGCTTGAGGCGCGCCAGCGCGTCGCACACCGCCGGCAGTTCCCGGAACGACAGCAGGCCCGGCACATAGGGAAACGCCACCGGCCGGGTGACCGCCACCTCATCGAGGGTTTCCAGCGTCGCCCGGTCGAGCACGACGACGGCGGCCCGCGCCGGCCCGTCGCGCCGCCCGTAAGCGACGTCGACGCCGGCGACCGTCGCGATGGCACCAATGTCGGTGTCGTCCTCGCTGATGACGCACTCGGCCAAGTGCCGCTGAAGTTGAACGGCCTGTTTCGGCGTCAGCGATCCGTCCGGCGGGAAGGGGCAAAGGCTCGCGCTCGAACCCGGCGCCCGGTTGTCGCCGGATTGGGAAGAACCGCTCAGCTCAGCGGCGCAGCAGCGCCGGGGGCAACACCCAGGACAGCGCGAGTGCCCCGGTGGCCGGGCGGCGGGTGAGGGCGACGGCGGTGCCGGGGGTGAATTCCACCACCACCGGGGACTCGGCGCCCAGCAGCACGCGCGAGACGAAGCGGCTCAAAAACGGCTGATGCGCGATGACCAGCGTATCGTCCCGCCAGTCGGCGATGGCCTCGGCCAGATAGACGGGCGAATCCTTGGGCGACAGGCCGGTCGCCATCACCTCTAGCTTCGTGTCGGCGCCGAAGGCCTCGGCGAAAATGTCGGCCGTCTGCCGGGCGCGCAGCTTACCGCTGTGGACGATGCGCCCCGTGGTCGTGCCCGTCTCGCGCATAAACGCCGCCAAGGCGCCGATATCGGCCCGGCCGGTGTCGGTCAGAGGCCGCTCCGGATCGGTTGTTTCCGGCAACGCTTCGCCGTGCTGAACAAGATAAATATGCATCCAAAATTCCTTCGCGCCGCCGTTTACGGCGGGATAACGGCGGCGATCAGCCGGGGCCGACCTTTTCGAACACGTCGAGGGCTTCCAGCATGGCTTCGGCGGCGCGCAGATCCCGCTCGGCAACGATGCGGACACCGAACGTATCGGCGACCATCAGCGCGTCGTGGGCGCGTTTCAGGCGTTCCTCGGCGTCGTCGCGGGTGATGTCGCGGACGTACATCGCCTCCTCGGCGATGACGGTGCAGCGTTCCGGCGTGACCTCGGCAAAGCCGCCCTCGACGAAGATCTGCTCGTTGACCTTGAGGTTGAGCTCGCGGATTTCGATCGTTCCCGGCCGGAGCGTCGACAGCATCGGTGCGTGGCCGGGCAGGACGCCGAAGTTACCGTCGCCGCCGGGGATGATCACCAACTCCGCCTGCTGCGCGATCATCGGGCGCGCCGGCGTGACAATTTCAAACAGAAAGGTGTCGGCCATCGGGTGCGTTTCCGGCGCTACGCCGCCTCCTCAGCCAGCCGTTTTGCCTTCTCGACCGCTTCCTCGATGGTCCCGACCATATAGAACGCCGTTTCCGGCAGGTGGTCGTACTCGCCGGCGACGATCGCCTTGAAGCCCTTGATGGTGTCCTCGAGGTTGACGAAGGTGCCCGGCACGCCGGTGAACACCTCGGCGACATGGAACGGCTGCGACAGAAAGCGCTGCAGCTTGCGCGCCCGGGCGACGGTCAGCTTGTCCTCTTCCGACAGCTCGTCCATGCCGAGAATGGCGATAATGTCCTGCAGCGACTTGTACGTCTGCAAAATTTCCTGCACCTCGCGGGCGACCGTGTAGTGCTCGTCGCCGACGATGCGCGGGTCAAGGGCGCGCGAGGTCGAATCGAGCGGATCGACGGCCGGATAGATGCCAAGCTCGGAGATGGAACGACTCAGCACGGTCGTCGCGTCAAGGTGCGCGAACGAGGTCGCCGGTGCCGGGTCGGTCAGGTCGTCGGCGGGGACGTAAATGGCCTGCACCGACGTGATGGAGCCCTTTTTGGTCGACGTGATCCGCTCCTGCAGCTGGCCCATGTCGGTCGCCAGCGTCGGCTGGTAGCCCACCGCCGAGGGAATGCGGCCGAGCAGCGCCGACACCTCGGAGCCCGCCTGTGTGAAGCGGAAGATGTTGTCGACGAAGAACAAAACGTCCTGGCCTTCCTCGTCGCGGAAGTATTCGGCCAGCGTCAGGCCGGTCAGGCCGACCCGCATGCGGGCGCCCGGCGGCTCGTTCATCTGCCCATAGACCAGCGCTGCCTTCGACCCCGAGGAGCCGACCTGGATGACGCCCGACTCCATCATCTCGTGGTAGAGGTCGTTGCCCTCGCGGGTCCGCTCGCCGACGCCGGCGAACACCGAATAGCCGCCGTGCGCCTTGGCGATGTTGTTGATCAGTTCCATGATGACGACGGTCTTGCCGACGCCGGCGCCGCCGAACAGGCCGACCTTGCCGCCCTTGATGTAGGGCTCGATCAGGTCGACCACCTTGATCCCGGTGACGAGGATGTCCGATTCCGCCGCCTGCTCCATATAGGTCGGCGCCGGGCGGTGGATGGGAAAACGCCGCTTGGTTTCCACCGGGCCGCGCTCGTCGACCGGCTCGCCGATGACGTTGATGATCCGCCCCAGCGTCTCCGGGCCCACCGGCACGCTGATCGGCTCGCCGGTGTCGATGACTTCCTGGCCGCGGACGAGACCGTCGGTGATATCCATGGCGACCGTCCGCACGGTCGATTCGCCAAGCTCCTGCGCCACTTCCAGAACGACGGTCTGGCCGTGGTTATCGACGTGCAGCGCGTTCAGGATGTTCGGCAACTCGCCCTCGAACCGAACGTCGACCACCGCGCCGAGAACTTGGGTAATGGTGCCGGCTGCGTTCTTCGCCATGTTCTACCTTCCTTCGTCCTTCCCTTTGATCCGGGATGTGCCGGCCCTATACCGCCTCGGCGCCCGAGATGATTTCGATCAGCTCCTTGGTGATCGCCGCCTGCCGCGTCCGGTTGTAGGTCATGGTCAGACTGTCGATCATATCCGACGCGTTGCGCGTCGCGTTGTCCATCGCCGTCATCCTGGCCCCCTGTTCGGAGGCAAAGCTTTCCAGCATCGCCCGGAATATCTGCATCGCCAAGTTCGCCGGCAGCAGCGAGTCGAGCAGCACGTCGTCCGCCGGCTCAAGCTCATATAGCGCCGCCGACGACGTGTCGCTGTGGGCCAGTTCGGCGGCGGGAAACGGGATGATCTGCTTGGTCGTCACCTCTTGCGACATCGCCGACTTGAAGGTGTTGTAGACGATGGTGGCGACGTCGAACTCGTTCTTCTCGAACAGGTTGCGCAGGCGGCGCGCGATGTCGCGCGCCGGTCCGAACTGCGCGCCGTAGCGGGTGGCGTTCTCGATCGTGTCGATGACGGTGCTGCCGTAATCGCGCTTCAGCCCGTCGCGCCCCTTGCGGCCGACGCACAGCACCTTGACCTCCTTGCCGTCCTGAATGCGGCGGGAGATCTGGCGCTTGGCCTCGCGAACGATGCTGGAATTGAAGCCGCCGCACAGACCCCGGTCGGCGGTGACGACGATCAGGAGATGCTTCTGATCGGTGCCGTGCCCCGACAGCAGTTTCGGCGCCGTGTCGACGTTGGCCAGCGTGGCAATCATACTGGCGAGCATGCCTTCCATGCTGCGCGCGTACGGGCGGCCGTCTTCCGCCGCCGCCTGTGCCTTACGCAGCTTGGTGGCGGCGATCATCTTCATCGCCGCGGTGATTTTCTGCGTCGACTTGACGCTGTTGATGCGGTTTCGCAGGTCCTTGAGACTGGCCATCGCCGCTCTGTTCCGTTTGTTTCCGCCGCCCCGTTATCCCGGCGACCGAGTGATCGTCGTGATCAGGTAAACGTCTTGGCAAAGCGGTCGAGAAAGCCCTTCAGCTTTTCGTCGATCGCCGGCGTGAGGTCCTTTTCGGTCCGGATCGCGTCCAGGATGTCGGCCCCGTTGGCGCGGATGTTGTCGAGCAGGCTGGCCTCGTAACGGTTCACGTCGTGTTCGGCAACCTGGTCGAGATAGCCGCGCGTGCCCGCGTAGATGGAGACGACCTGCTCCTCGACGGGGAACGGCGCGAACTGCGGCTGCTTGAGCAGCTGCGTCAGCCGGGCGCCGCGCGACAGCAGTTTCTGCGTCGACGCGTCGAGGTCGGAGGCGAACTGGGAGAAGGCCGCCATCTCGCGGTACTGCGCCAGTTCGAGCTTGATGCTGCCGGCGATCTTCTTCATCGCTTTGATCTGCGCCGCCGAGCCGACCCGGCTGACCGAGATGCCGACGTTCACCGCCGGCCGGATGCCGCGATAGAACAGCTCCGTTTCCAGGAAGATCTGTCCGTCGGTGATGGAGATGACATTGGTCGGGATGTAGGCGGAAACGTCGCCGGCCTGGGTTTCGATGACCGGCAGCGCCGTCAGCGAGCCCGAGCCGTGCTCGGCGTTGAGCTTCGCGGCCCGCTCCAGCAGGCGCGAATGCAGATAGAACACGTCGCCCGGAAACGCCTCGCGGCCCGGCGGACGGCGCAACAGCAGCGACATCTGGCGATAGGCGACCGCCTGTTTGGACAGATCGTCGTAGAACACCACCGCGTGCATACCGTTATCGCGGAAGTACTCGCCGATGGTGCAGCCGGTATACGGCGCCAGATATTGCAACGGCGCCGCTTCCGACGCGGTGGCGGCGACGACGCAGGTGTAGTCCATCGCGTCGTTGTCCTGGAGGACCTTGACGAACTGGGCGACGGACGAGCGCTTCTGGCCGACGGCGACGTAGATGCAATAGAGCTTTTCCGACTCGTTGGCGGCCCGGTCGTTGATGCGCTTCTGGTTCAGAATGGTGTCCAGAATGATCGCCGTCTTGCCCGTCTGCCGGTCGCCGATGATCAGCTCGCGCTGACCGCGGCCGATGGGGATCAGGGTGTCGATCGCCTTGACGCCGGTCTGCATCGGTTCGTGCACGCTCTGGCGCGGAATGATCCCCGGCGCCTTGACGTCGGCGACCCGGCGCTCGGCGGTATCGATCGGACCCTTGCCGTCGATGGCGTCGCCGGTGGCGTTGATCACGCGGCCCAGCAGCCCCTTGCCGGTCGGCACGTCGACGATGGCGCCGGTCCGTTTGACCACGTCGCCCTCGCGGATCTCGCGGTCGTCGCCGAACAGCACCACGCCGACGTTGTCATCCTGGAGGTTGAGGGCCATGCCCTTGGTGCCGTCGCCGAATTCGACCATCTCGCCGGCCTGCACGTTGGTCAGGCCGTAAAGCCGCGCGATGCCGTCGCCGACGCTGAGGACCGTGCCGACCTCGGCAACCTCCGCCTCGGTGCCGAAAGAGGCGATCTGCTGTTTGATGATGGACGAGATTTCCGCCGCCCGGATTTCCATTTACCCGATCCCCTTAATCGCAAGGCTGAGCCGGTTAAGCTTTGTTCGGAGTGAACTGTCGATCATTTTCGAGCCGATCTTGATCCCCAGCCCGCCGAGAATGTCCGGGTCGACGCGCTGATTCAAGGCGACATCCGTCCCGGCGGCCTTTTGCAGCGCTTCCATCAGTGCCGCCGTCTGCGCCTTCGTCAGGGCCTTGGCGCTGACCACCTCTGCGGTCGACTCGCCGCGCCGCTGCGCGATCTTGGCGCCGTAGGCGCGGATCATGTTGGGCAGGGCGAACAGCCGCCGCTTGGCGGTGACGACGCCGACGAAGCGGATGGTCAGATCGCTGAACTCCGCCTTGGTCAGAATGGCGCTCATCGCGCGGCTCTGATCGTCGCGGTCGATGACTGGCGAGGCGATGAGGCGCCGGAGGTCCGCGCTGCCATTGATCATCGCCTGCAGGTTGTGGAGCTCGTCGGCCACCTTGTCCGCCGCCCGCTCGTCATCGGCCAGTTCGAAAAGGGCCGTCGCGTAACGTTCGGCAAGGCCGCCCGTGGCTGTCGTCGCAGATGTCACCCCGGAGTGCCCTCGTTGATTCTTGATTTATCGGGCCGGAACAAAGGCGTCCGGCCCGGCGCCCCGGTCATGACGAAACCGCCTGCCTATGGGGCGATGTTCTGTAACATACCCATTTACCCCTGGCAACCCGACTTGGCCGCCGCCGCCATGCTGTCGGAAAGGCTCGCGCGCGAGTGCCGTCGGTGGGCGACATGACATCCGGGGGGGCGGATCCGGTGCTGCTTTCCGCAGTCGACGCGCCCACCGGCTTGCGCCGTCAAACAAAACCGTAGATTGATTTTTCATCGAAGGCGTCAACTGAGCCAGCACCGCCAGGCACGAAAAAACCGCTAAAATTACAAAAAACTGATCGGGTCGATGTCCACCTGCACCCGTACCCCGCCGGTGAGGCGGATCGGCCGCAGCCACGCCCGGATCAGGTCGGGGACGCGGATTGATCGTTCCGCGTGGACGAGCAGGCGCTGGCGGTGACGGCCGCGCAGCAGTGCCAATGGTGCCGGCGCCGGGCCGAGGATGCGCACCCCCGGCCGCTCCGGGGCCTGGCGGGCGAGGTGGCGCGCCGCCTCCGCGACGTGGGCCTCGTCGCGACCGGAGACGATGAGCGCCGCCAGCCGGCCGAACGGCGGCATCATGGCATCGCGCCGCGCCTCTTCCTCGGCGGCGAGAAAGCCCATCCGGTCGCCGGCGACGACGGCGGCCATCACCGGATGCTCGGGAAGCGTCGTCTGCACCAGCGCCCGCCCCGGTCGCTCGGCCCGACCGGCGCGTCCCGCCACCTGTGTCAACACCTGAAACGTGCGCTCGGCGGCGCGCGGATCGCCGCCCGACAACCCCAGATCGGCGTCGATCACGCCCACCGTGGTCAGCATCGGAAAATGGTAGCCCTTGGCGATGATCTGGGTGCCGATGATGATGTCGACGTGGCCGTTCTCGATGCGCTCCACCAACTCGGCGACGGCGGCCGGTCCGGACAGCGTGTCGCTGGTGGCGATGGCGAGGCGGGCCGTCGGCCACAGCGCCGCCACCTCCTCGGCCAGCCGCTCGACCCCAGGTCCGCAGGGCGACAGCGACCCCTCGGCCTCGCAGGCCGGGCACACGCGCGGCATCGGCTGGCCGATCCCGCAGTGATGGCAGACGAGGCGGCCGATCAGCCGATGCTCGACCAGCCAGGCGGTGCACTGGGGACAGCGCATCCGATGGCCGCAGGCGCGGCACAGCGTCAGCGGCGCGTAGCCGCGCCGGTTGAGGAACAGCAGCGTCTGCAGCCCGTCACCCAGCGTCCGGGAGATGGCGTCGCGCAACCCGGGCGCGATGAAGCCGCCGGCCGGCGGCCGGTCGCGGCGCAAATCCACCGTGCTGATCGCCGGCATCGTTGCACCGCCGTGACGCGTCGGCAGCCGCACCCAGCGGTAGCGGCCGTCGCGCGCGTTGACGTGCGTTTCCAGCGCTGGCGTCGCCGAGACCAGAACCACCGGCAGCGCGCCGACGCGGCCGCGCACCACCGCCATGTCGCGGGCGTGATAGGCGACACCGTCCTCCTGCTTGAACGAGGTGTCGTGCTCCTCGTCGACGACGATCAGGCCCAGGTTGGGAAAGGGAAGGAACAACGCCGAGCGGGCGCCGACGACGACCGGCGCACGGCCCTCGGCGACGGCGCGCCAGGTGCGGCGGCGTTCGGCCTGGCCGAGGTCCGAATGCCATTCGGCTGGCGGCGCGCCGAAACGGTCCTTGAATCGCGCCAGCCACTGCTGGGTGAGGGCGATTTCCGGCACCAGAACGAGGACCTGGCCTCCCCGCCGGAGCACCTCGGCGACAGCCTCGAAATACACCTCCGTCTTGCCCGAACCGGCAACGCCGTCGAGCAGCGTAACCGAGAAGCCGTCCGCCACCGCGTCGACCAAGGTGCCAGCGGCCGCGTCCTGGTCCGGCGACAGCGTCGGGCCCGGGCGCCGGCCGTCCGGCGCCGGTGGCGGAGGCTCGGGCATCGTGACCCAGGTCAGCACGTCCAAGTCCACCAGCCCCCGCACCACCGCCGGTCCCACCCCGGCCTCGGCGGCGAGCGCCACCGGCGCCCGTGGCCGGCCATCGGCCAGAGCCTCGATCACGCGGCGACGGGTGGCGGTAGCGCGGATCGCGGGCGGGTTCGGCGCTAGCATCACGCCCTGCGGGAGGGCCGCAGGCCGAAGCGCCGCCGGCACGCTCATCGCCATGCGCAGCACCGTTCCCGCCGGCTGCACCGTATAGGACGCCACCCAGTCGACGAAGCGGCGGACGCTGTCGGGCAGCGGCGGGGCCGCAAGCTGGGCGCGAATCGCTCGCAGGCGCGATGCCTCGATGGCATCGTCACCGTCCCGCCACACGACGCCAATCGCGTGGCGGCTGCCGAGAGGAACGTCCACAAAGGCGCCCATCGGCACCGAGAGACCATCGGGAACGATATAATCGTACACCTGGGGCACCGCGATTGGTAATAAAACGCCGACTCGTTCCCTGGCCTCGAAATGACGTTGCGTTTCGGTCACACTGTTGCGCATTCAGTGACAATCGGCGGTTTAACGTTTCGCGACGTCAGGTTGAATCTGGTATAGCCGATTCATGAGCAAAAAAAAGGAAGATGTTCCTTACGAGCCGATGCCGCTGCTGGACGCTGCGGCCCCGGCATCCGTAGCTCCCGAGGAGGTCATCGACTTCCTGCGGCGCAATCCTGATTTCTTCCAGTCCAATCCTGAGGTTTTGCAGGAGATGACGGCGCCGATCCGCTGGACCGGCGACACCGTTATCGACATGCAGCGCTATGTTGTCGATACAATGCGCCAGGAGCTTGCCGGGCTGCGCGACTGCGCCCACGAGGTGATCCAGACGAGCCGGTTCAATCTGGCGACGCAGACGCGGACGCACGCCGCGGCGCTGGCGCTGATCGGCGCGTCATCGGTGGACACGCTTCTGCGCCTGATCATCGACGATCTGCCGATCCTGCTCGACGTCGATCTGGTCACCATCGGGCTCGAGTGTGCGCCGGACATTGGCGCCAACGGCTATCGAATCCGCTCGCTGCCGCTGGGCGAGGTGGACCGCTGGCTCGGTTTCGGCCAGGACGTCGTGCTGATGCGCGAGATCAGCGACGACGGCAGCCTGTTCGGCGAGGCCGCCGATCTTGTCCAATCGGCCGCTCTGGCGCGCCTCAAGCCGGAATGGCTGGGCGTTCACGGCGTTCTCGCGTTGGGCTCACAGCACGAACAGTCGTTCAACCCCGGTCAGGGGACTGAACTGTTGCGTTTTCTTGCACGGGTGGTGGAACTGTGTCTGCAGAGGCTGCTGTCAAGCACGACCTGACGTTCGATCTCATCGAACCGACCGTCATGCGCGCGTTTTACGACTGGCATGCGTGGCTGGCCGGTGAGCGCCGCGTCGCCGACAACACGCTGCTCGCCTATGAGCGGGACGTGCTGCAGTTCCTGCGCTTCCTCGGCGATCACTGGGGCGGCCCGCCGACACTCCTCGATCTGAACGGTCTCAGCGTTGGTGACTTCCGCAGTTTCCTTGCCGACTGCGCGGCGCGCCGGCTGGCCCGCTCGTCCATCGCTCGCACGGTGGCGTCGCTGCGCAGCTTCTTCCGCTTTCTCGACCGGCGCGGCTATGCCCACGTGCCGGCGGCTGCGATGGTGCGGGTGCCGCGCGTCGCCCACTCGCTGCCGCGGCCGCTCACCCCGTCGGATGCGCTGGATGCGGTGGCTTCCATCGGCGACATCAGCGACGAGCCGTGGATCGCCCTTCGCGACATGGCGCTGCTCTCCGTGCTTTATGGCTGCGGCCTCCGGATCAGCGAAGCCTTGTCGCTGCGCCGCGCGGCGGTGCCGCTGGGCGAGGCCATCGTCGTCACCGGCAAGGGTGGCAAGCAGCGCGTCGTGCCGGTGCTGCCGGTGGTGGCGCGGACCGTCGCCGAGTACACCGATCGCTGCCCGTTCATCGGCCGGCCGGAGGATCCGCTGTTCGTCGGCGCCCGCGGCGGCGCCCTCAATCCCGGCGTCGCCCAGCGCCAGATGCGGCGCCTGCGAGGTGTGCTGGGCTTGCCGGAAACGGCGACGCCGCACGCGCTCCGGCACAGCTTCGCCACCCACCTTCTGTCCGGCGGCGGCGACCTCCGCACCATTCAGGAGCTTCTCGGCCACGCCTCGCTGTCGACGACGCAGCGCTATACCGAGGTCGATGCGGCGCGTCTCGTCGCCGTCCACCGCGCCGCCCATCCCCGCGCTCGCGGCTGACCCTCCGTCGCGGCCCGGTCTTGACCTGGCCCATCGACGCAACCCCCGCGCTCGCCGGTCAGGTTCGCCGCGCTTCGGGCGCCACGAGACGCAGCGCCAGCGGGCCAAGCACACCCACCGCCGCCACCGAGGCGAACGCCAGGCCCCAGGACGTGGCACTCTCGCCGCCGCCGCTCAGGTCGAGCAGCCGGCCGAGAACGATCGGCCCGATGCCGGCGGCGGCGAATCCGAGAACGGCGTGCACGGCCATGGTCGCCCCCCGCCGGCCGGGGCGCGCGGCGGCGACGGCGCCGGCGGTGAGCGCGCCGGAATCGAGCTGCACGGCGGCGCTGTAGACCAGCGCCAGCACGACGACCACCAGGTAGGGCAGGGGGGCCGCGAAGCCGATGCCCGCCGCCATCGCCGCCGAGCACGCCATGACCATGCCGATGACGCGGCGCCGGCCGTAGCGCACGCAAAGCTCGTTGCCGCCGATGCTGGCCGCCCACGCCACCAGGCCGCTGATCGTCGCCACCATCGTCGGCGACAGGACGCTGCCCATCGGGTCGGGGTGCAGCACCAGGCTGAAGGCCAGGAACGCCACCATCCACGAGCGCCAGGTGAACAGCTCCCAGCAGTGAACGGCATAGGCCAGCACATAGCCCATGACGGTGCGCTCGCCGAAGACGGGCCGGAAGTCGAGCAGCCGTCCCCCCTCCGGCGGCGCCTCGGGGCGGTGCGCCGGCAACAGGAGGACCACCACGGCGGCGGCGAATGCTCCCAACGCCGCGGCGCCGAACGCCCACGGCCAGCCGGCCAGGTCGGCGATGACGCCGGCAAGAAAATAGGACACCGCCGTGCCCAGGCTGAAGCTGGATGTGTAGAGCGCCACCGCGCGGGACGGCCGGTCGCCCCGGTAGCGGTCGATGAGAACCCTCAGGCCCGGCATATAGGTGGCGGCGAGGCCGACGCCGGCGATGAAGCGCAGCGCAAGCGCCATCCAGAAGCCGCGCGCGAACAGCGCGAACGCCAGCGCCGACAGCGCCGCGGTCAGCGCGCCGCCGACATAGATCAGCCGGGCGTCGACGCGGTCGGTCAGCACCAGCAGCACCGAGGCCGCCGCGTAGCCGGCGAAATAGATGCCGGCGATCCAGCCGGCGTTGGTGTTGCTCAGCCGCCAGTCGCTGATGAACGCCGGCAGCAGCGCCGGGAACGCGAAGACGCTGACCATGGTCAGCACCTCGGCCAGGCACATCACCGCGATCAGCCGCCGCGCGCCCATCAAGGACGGCCGATCATCGGCCGCCCGTCATCGGCCAGGCATCATTGCATGCCCGTCTTATCGCGGAGCCACGGCGGCCGCAATCGGTCGCGAAACCATTGCGTGCTGCGCTGGAGCGAGCCCTCCGCCCGCTCGGCGGCGCGATCGAAGGTCTGCGCGTATTGGGGATAGCGTCGGCGCAGGCGCTCCAGCAGGCGGCGCGCCCATTCGGAGTGGCGCGCCAAAATCCCGAAGCCGATCGCCAGGAACAGAATGCCCTGCAGGAAGGGCAGCACCAGGCCGGCAATCCCGAGGAGGACGAAAAACCAGCCCAGGCTGAGCATCAGCACGTGTTTCAGATTGGCGCGGTTCAGCATGGGGCGTCGACCGGGTACGCCGCCCGCGATGGGTGCGGCGGTGAGTGAAGATAGCGGATATCTCAGATGTGGATCGCCCGGCCGGCGACGGCCAGCGCCGCCTCCTTGACCGCTTCGGACAGCCCCGGATGACCGTGCGACGTCCGCGCCAGGTCCTCGGCCGAGCCGCCGAACTCCATCGCCACCACCACCTCCTGGATCAGGTCGCCGGCCTGCGGGCCGACGATGTGCGCGCCGAGAATGCGGTCCGTTTTGGCATCGGCGAGGATTTTCACGAACCCGTCGGTCTCGCCGTTGCACCGGGCGCGCGGGTTGGCGGTAAACGGATAGCTGCCGGCCCGATACTCGACGCCGTCCGCCTTGAGCTGCTCTTCGGTGCGGCCGACCGACGCCACCTCCGGCCACGTGTAGACGACGGCGGGAATAGCCTCGTAATTGACATGCCCGGACTGACCGGCGATGCGCTCGACGACGGCGACGCCTTCCTCCTCGGCCTTGTGGGCGAGCATCTTGCCGCCGATGACGTCGCCGATGGCGAAGATGCCGGCGACGTTGGTCTGGAAGTCGTGATCGACGGGAATGAAGCCGCGGTCGTCGACGGTCACGCCGACGTCTTCCAGGCCGAGGCCCTCGGTCAACGGTTTGCGGCCGACCGACAGCAGCACTACGTCGGCGTCCAGTGTTTCCTTATCGCCGCCCTTGACCGGCTCAATGGTCAACTGCACGCCGTCGTCCGTCGCCTCGGCGCCGGTGACCTTGCTGCCCAGCCGGAATTTAAGGCCCTGTTTTTGCAAAATTCGGAACATCTGCTTGGCGACTTGGCCGTCCATGCCGGCCAGCACCTGGTCGAGAAACTCGATGACGACGACGTCCGATCCCAGCCGCCGCCACACCGAGCCCAGCTCGATGCCGATGTAGCCGCCGCCGACCACGACGAGGCGCTTCGGCACCGTTTCCAGGGCCAGCGCGCCGGTGGAACTGACGATCCGTTTCTCGTCGATCTCGATACCGGGCAGCCGCGCCACCTCGGAGCCGGTGGCGATGATGATGTTCGCGGCGTTAAGCGTGCGCGCCTCGCCGCCATCGGCTGGCGTGACCTCGACGCGGTCGGCGGCAACGATCCTGGCATTCCCCGTTACCGCCTCGATCTTGTTCTTGCGGAACAAGGATGCGATGCCGCCGGTCAGCTGCTTCACCACCTGGTCCTTGCGGGCCAGCATGGTGGCGAGGTCGATCTCGATGCCGCCGAGCTTGACCCCGTGAGCGGCGAACTCGTGCGCCGCCTGCTCGGCGTGGTGGGACGATTGCAGCATCGCCTTCGACGGGATGCAGCCGACGTTCAGGCAGGTGCCGCCCAGGCTGGCCCGCTTGTCGACGCAGGCGACGCTCAGCCCAAGCTGCGCCGCCCGGATCGCGGCGACGTAGCCGCCCGGGCCGGCGCCGATGATGACGACGTCGTAGGCGTTATCGGACATGTCGTTGGTCCCGTCTTGAGATGTGCCGCCGCGTCAGCTCTCGATTAGCATGCGCTGCGGATCTTCGACGCACTCCTTGACCCGCACCAGGAACGACACCGCCTCGCGGCCGTCGATGATGCGGTGGTCGTAGGACAGCGCCACGTACATCATGGGTCGTGCCTGGATGCTGCCGTCGGGCATCACCATCGGCCGCGGCTGCATCTTGTGCATGCCGAGAATGCCCGACTGCGGCGGGTTCAAAATCGGCGTCGACATCAGCGAGCCAAAGATGCCGCCGTTGGTGATGGTGAATGTGCCGCCCTGCATCTCGTCCATGGTCAGCTGTCCGGCGCGGGCGCGGCTGGCAAAATCGTTGATCGCCGCCTCGATGCCGGCGAACGACAGTCGGTCGGCGTCGCGGATGACCGGCACCACCAGCCCCTGCGGCGACGCGACGGCGATGGCGATGTCGTAGTGGTTCTTGTAGACGAGGTCGTCGCCATCGATCTCGGCGTTGACGGCCGGAAACTCCTTCAGCGCCGCGACGCAGGCCTTGACGAAGATGGACATGACGCCCAAGCGGATGCCGTGGCGTTTTTCGAACGCGTCGCGATAGCGGCTGCGCAGCGCGTTCGACTCGCTCATGTCGATTTCGTTGAACGTGGTCAGCATCGCCGCCGTGTTCTGGGCGTCTTTCAACCGCTGGGCGACCATCCGGCGCAGCCGGGTCATCCGCACCCGTTCCTCGCGCGGTCCGGCCTCTCCCACCGAAGGCTTGGCGGCGGTGGCGTCGGCGGCGGCGCTGCGCTCCTCGATCACCGGTCCCGGCTTCGCCTTACTGGTCTCCTTGCTGTCGCTGGCCTTGCCGCGCTGCTCCACAAAGGCGAGAACGTCGCCCTTGGTCAGCCGGCCGTCCTTGCCCGACGCGGAAATTTTCGACGGATCGAGACCGTGCTCGTCGATCAGCTTGCGGACCGCCGGCGACAGCGCCTGGGCCGCATCGCTCGGCGCCTTGTCTTTCGCAGACTCTTGTTCCGGCTTCTTTTCGGTTTCCGGCTCGGCCTCTTTCTTCTCCGCCTCCTTCGGCTTCGCGTCGGCGGCGGCGCCGTCCTCGTCGATCCGGCCGAGCAGCGCGCCGACCTCTACGTCGGATCCTTCCTCGGCCAGGATCTCTGCGATCGTCCCGGCCGCCTGGGCGTTGACCTCGACCGTGACCTTGTCGGTTTCCAGCTCGCACAGGGGCTCGTCCATGACGACGGTATCGCCGACGGCCTTGAACCACTTGGCGACGGTTGCCTCGGTGACCGACTCGCCCAGTGTCGGCACGTTGATATCGGTGCTCATGTTCTTAAATCCACAGTTCGCCGTTTACTGATCGCCGTTCACTGGCCGCGGTTTATTGGCCTACGCGTTCAAAGGGCTGCGGCGGCTTCTCGCCGTCGACGCCGAGCGCCTGCTCGACCACGGTGCGCTGCTCCTGCTCGTGAACCTTCAGCAGCCCCGTCGCCGTCGCCGCGCTGGCCCGCCGTCCGACGTAGGTGGGCAGAATGACCGCGCGCTGCAACTCTTCCAGCAGGTTGATCAGGCGCGGCAGGACGAACGTCCACGCCCCGGCGTTGGCCGGCTCTTCCTGGCACCACACCACCTCGGCGTTGGCGTACTGCATCAGCAGCTCGCGAATGCGCCGGCGCGGCCACGGATAGAGCTGCTCGACGCGAACCAGCGCGATGTCGTCGATGCCAAGCCGGCGGCGTTCCTGCAGCAGATCGTAATAGACCTTGCCGCTGCACAGCACGATGCGGCGCACCCTCGCGTCGTCGGCAAGCGGATCGACCTCCGGCAGCACGCGATAAAACCGCGTCTCGGTCGTGAAGTTCGCCAAAGGGGACACCGCCATCTTGTGGCGGAGCAGCGATTTCGGCGTCATCACGATCAACGGCTTGCGGAAATTGCGCCGGTTCTGGCGGCGGAGAGCGTGGAAGTAATTCGCCGGCGTGGTGCAGTTGACGACCTGCATGTTGTCCTCGGCGCACAGCTGCAGGTAACGCTCGGGACGGGCCGAGGAATGCTCCGGCCCCTGGCCTTCGTAGCCGTGCGGCAGCAGCATGACGAGGCCGCTCAGGCGCAGCCACTTGGCTTCGCCGGGCGCGATGAACTGATCGATGATCACCTGCGCGCCGTTGGCGAAGTCGCCGAACTGCGCTTCCCACAGCACCAGTGCGTCGGGCTCGGCAAGGGAATAGCCGTACTCGAAGCCGAGCACCGAGGCCTCCGACAGGGGGCTGTCGATCACTTCGTACAGCGCCTGGCCGTCGCTGATGTTGTTGAGCGGGATGTAGCGCTCCTCCGTCTCCTGATCGACGAGGACGGTGTGGCGCTGGGAGAACGTGCCCCGGCCCGAGTCCTGTCCGCTCAGCCGTACTGGTACGCTCTCGGCGAGCAGCGTCCCGAACGCCAGCGCCTCGGCGGTGGCCCAGTCGATGCCGTTGCCAGTCTCGATCATCTCCCGCCGGGCATCGAGAAAACGAATGATCTTGCGGTTGGCTTTGAAGTCGCTCGGCACCCGGCAGATCGCCCGGCCGACCTCTTTCAGCAACGCTTCCGAGGCCCAGGTGTCGTCCTCGCGCGCTTCCTCCTCGCCGGTGAGCGTTTTCAGGCCCGACCATTTTCCCTGCAGCCAGTCGGCCTTGTTGGGAACGTAGCTGGACGCCGCCTCGAAGGCGGCGTTCAGGCGATCGCGCAGCTCTTGCACGGCCTGGTTGGACTCCGCCTCGGTCATCACCTTCTCGGCGATGAGTTTGTTGCCATAGACGGTGCGCGGCGACGGGTGCCGCGCGATCGTCTTGTACATGATCGGCTGCGTGAACGACGGCTCGTCCGCCTCGTTATGGCCGAACCGGCGATAGCAGAACATGTCGATGACGACGTCGCGCTTGAACTCCTGGCGGAACTCGGTGGCGATGCGGGCGATGTGGACGACGGCCTCCGGGTCGTCGCCGTTGACGTGAAAGATCGGCGCCTGAACCATTTTGGCGACGTCGGACGGGTAGGGCGACGAACGCGAATAAGCCGGGCTGGTGGTAAAGCCGATCTGGTTGTTGATGATGAAGTGGATGGTGCCGCCGACCTGATACCCCTTCAGCTCCGAAAGCCCGAAGGTTTCGGCCGCCAGGCCCTGGCCGGCGATGGCGGCGTCGCCGTGGATCAGAATGCCCATCACCTGGCTGCGGTCGGTGTCACCGCGCTGAACCTGCTTGGCGCGCACCTTGCCGAGGACGACGGGGTCCACCGCCTCCAGATGCGACGGGTTGGCGGTCAGCGACAGGTGAATTTCCTCGCCGTCGAACACCCGGTCGGCGGAGGTGCCCAGGTGATACTTGACGTCGCCCGATCCCTGGACGTCCTCCGGGCGGGCGGCGTGCCCCTGAAACTCCGACAGGATGGCCACGTACGGCTTGTTGACGATGTTGGCGAGCACGTTGAGGCGCCCGCGGTGCGCCATGCCGATCACCACCTCGCGGATGCCGAGTTGCGTGCCGCGCTTGAGGATCTGTTCCAGCGCCGGAATCGCTCCTTCGCCGCCGTCGAGACCGAACCGCTTGGTGCCGGTAAATTTGACCTGCAAAAAGCGCTCGAACTCCTCCGCCTCGACCAGGCGGTCGAAGATTGCCCGCTTGCCTTTTTCGGTGAAGTGCGTCTGGTTGCGGATGCTCTCGATGCGCTGCTGGATCCAGGCCTTCTCGTCCGGATGCTGGATGTGCATGAACTCGACGCCGATGGATCCGCAGTAGGTTTCCTTGAGAATCTGCAGAATCTGGCGGAGCGTCGCCGTTTCCAGCCCGAGCACGTTGTCGATGAAGATCGGGCGGTCCATGTCCGCCTCGCTGAACCCGTAGGTCTTTGGGTCCAGTTCCGAATGGTAGCGCCGCCCTTCCAGGCCAAGGGGATCGAAGTTGGCCATCAGGTGTCCGCGCACCCGGTAGACGCGGATGAGCATCAGCGCGCGGACCGTATCAATGATCGCCGCCCGAGCCTCCGACGTGGAGACCGGCAACGGCTTGGCCGACGCTTCACCGGCCAGCGCTGCCGCCATCGGCGCGCCGCCATTGCCGCCCCCGAGGTCTCCATCGAAGCCGCCGCCGGTCACGTCGTTCACGTCGAACGGCCGGCCCCAGCTGGCACCCTTCACGTTGCCGAGGACGTCGCCGGCATCGTCGCCCAGGTCCTCAAAAAAAGACGCCCAACTCGGGTCAACCGAGCTGGGAGCTTCGACGAAACGACGATAAAGGTCCGCGATGTAGCCCGCGTTTGCTGCGGTTAGAAAAGATCCGCTTCGGACTGCCATGATGATACCCGGATGCGCGGCCCCCGAACCGGAGCCGCGCCGTTCCTCCTCTTTCTGGCCCTCGCGGTTGTTTTATCCTTAACGGATCAGCCGCGCATCGCCGCGACCATTGTTGTTCCCATTGCGGCCGGCGACTCGGCGACATGCACGCCGGCACTTTTCAAGGCTTCGATCTTATCCTCTGCTTTGCCCTTTCCGCCAGAGATAATGGCGCCGGCATGGCCCATGCGGCGTCCCGGCGGTGCGGTGGTGCCGGCGATGAACGCGACGACCGGTTTTTTCGTCTTCGACTGCTTGATGAAGTCGGCGGCGTCTTCTTCCGCCGATCCGCCGATTTCGCCGATCATGACGATGCCCTGGGTGGCGTCGTCGGCGAGGAACATCTCCAGCACGTCGATGAAGTTGGTGCCGTTCAGCGGATCGCCGCCCAGGCCGACGCAGGTCGTCTGGCCGAGACCGGTGACGGTGGTCTGGGCGACCGCCTCATAGGTCAGCGTGCCGGAGCGGGACACGACGCCGATCTTGCCCGGCGTGTGGATGTGGCCCGGCATGATGCCGATCTTGCACTGGCCCGGCGTAATGATTCCGGGGCAGTTGGGTCCGATCAGGCGCGTGTTCGCGTCCTTCAGCGCGCGCTTGACCCTCAGCATGTCGGCGACGGGAATGCCTTCTGTGATGCACACCGCCAGCTCGATTCCGGCGTCGATGGCTTCCAGCATGGCGTCCGCGGCAAACGGCGGCGGCACGTAGATGACGGTGGCGTTGGCTCCCGTCTTCGCCACTGCCTCGGCGACGGTATCGAACACCGGCAGGTCCAGGTGGGTGGTGCCGCCCTTACCGGGCGTGATGCCGCCCACCATCTTGGTGCCGTAGGCGATCGCCTGCTCGGAGTGGAAGGTGCCCTGGGCGCCGGTAAAGCCCTGGCAGATGACTTTGGTTTCGGAATTGACGATCACAGGCATTACGCGGCCTCCTTGACGGCTTTAACGATCTTCTGGGCGGCGTCGGCGAGATCGTCGGCGGAAATGATGTCGAGGGTGGATTCGTTCAGGATCTGCTTGCCGAGATCCACGTTGGTCCCTTCCAGCCGGACGACCAGCGGCACGTTCAGGCTGACCTCGCGGGCGGCGGTGACGACGCCTTCGGCGATGACGTCACAACGCATGATGCCGCCGAAGATGTTGACCAGAATACCCTCGACGTTGGGATCGGCGAGAATGATCTTGAACGCTTCCGTCACCCGCTCCTTGGTGGCGCCGCCGCCGACGTCGAGGAAGTTGGCCGGGTCACCGCCATAGAGCTTGATGATGTCCATGGTCGCCATCGCCAGGCCGGCGCCGTTGACCATGCAGCCGATGCTGCCGTCGAGCTTGATGTAGTTGAGGTCGTGGCGGGCCGCTTCGCGCTCCGCCGGGTCCTCTTCGCTCTCGTCGCGCAGCTCTTCGATGTCCTTGTGGCGATAGAGCGCGTTGTCGTCGAAGTTCATCTTCGCGTCGAGCGCGATGACGTCGCCCGCGCCGGTGACGACCAGCGGGTTAATCTCGACCAGGCTGGCGTCCAATTCCATGAAGGCTTTGTACATGGCCATGATGAGCTTCGTCGCCGCGCCCACCTGCTTGCCTTCCAGGTTCAGGCCGAAGGCGACCTTGCGGGCGTGGAAGGGCATGATGCCGGTGGCCGGATCGATGGCCACCTTGATGATCTTCTCCGGCGTTTCCGCCGCCACTTCCTCGATGGACATGCCGCCTTCGGTGGACGCGATGATCACCACCGTCGCCGACGCCCGGTCGATGAGGATGCTGAGGTAAAGCTCGCGCGCGATGTCGCAGCCATCCTCGACGTAGATGCGCTTGACCTCCTTGCCGTCGGCGCCGGTCTGCGGCGTCACCAGGTTCATGCCGAGGATCTTCTCGGCGGTCGGGAACACTTCCTCGAACGCCTTGACCACCTTGACGCCGCCGCCCTTGCCGCGTCCTCCCGCGTGGATCTGCGCCTTGACGACGTAAACCGGCCCGCCAAGCTCCTTGGCGACCCGTTCCGCTTCCTGCGGAGTATAGGCGACGCCGCCGCGGGGGACCGCGACGCCGTACTTGGCCAGAAGCGCCTTGGCCTGATATTCGTGAATGTTCATAAGATCCTCTCTTATCAATTTTTAATTATCGGCCCATGTGCCGTGTAACGACCCATTGGCACCCCAAGCCCGGCCGGGCTTGGGCAGACCCAGGAATCCGGGTGCCGCCCGTCCCGCCATCCAAGGCGGCCGGGCCGGTTACATCAGGCCCTTGGCGACGTCGACGAGGGTTTTGACCGAGTTGACGGAGTGATCGAACATCGCCTTTTCCTCGGCGTTGAGTTCGATTTCGACGACCTTCTCGACACCGCCGGCGCCGAGGATGACCGGCACGCCGACATAGGTGTCTTTCAGACCGTAGACGCCGTCGCAATAGGCTGCGCACGGCAGCAGGCGCTTCGAGTCATTGAGATACGCTTCTGCCATGACGATCGCCGAAGCCGCCGGCGCGTAGAAGGCGGAGCCGGATTTGAGCAGCTTGACGATTTCGGCGCCACCGTCGCGGGTGCGCTGGATGATCGCGTCCAGCTTGTCCTGGGTGGTCCAGCCCATCTTGACCAGGTCGGGCAGTGGAATGCCGGCGACGGTAGAGTAGCGGGCCAGCGGCACCATGGTGTCGCCGTGGCCGCCGAGCACGAAGGCGCTGACGTCCTTCACCGACACGCCGAATTCCTCGGCGAGGAAGCAGCGGAAGCGGGCCGAGTCGAGCACGCCGGCCATGCCGACGACCATGTTGTGCGGCTGGCCGCTGACCTCGCGCAGCGCCCACACCATCACGTCGAGGGGGTTGGTGACGCAGATGACGAAGGAACCGGGGCAGTACTTCTTGATCGCCGCACCAACCGAGCCCATCACCTTGGTGTTGATGCCGATCAGGTCGTCGCGGCTCATCCCCGGCTTGCGGGGAACGCCGGCGGTGACGATCACCACGTCGGCGTCCTGCATCGCCGCATACGGGTCGAGACTGTCGGGCGAGGTGGTGACGCCCTTGAAGGCGCCGTCGACGCCTTCGACCGGCGCCGACTGGGCGATGTCGAGGCTTTTGCCTTGCGGAATGCCATCGGCAATGTCGCACATGACGACGTCGCCGAGCTGCTTCAGACTGATGAGATGAGCGAGCGTGCCGCCGATGTTGCCGGCACCGATAAGCGCGATCTTTCTGCGAGCCATGCTGTCTCCCCCTCGGAGATGTTTAAACGGTTGATTGTCCCGCGGCCGCGAGCCGCTTTTGCGTCGTGTCGGTGTTTTTTGAGCCGCCTGTAGTAGCGCGAATCGGGTGTGTTCGCAAGTGCGGGGGCCTTTCGTCCCGCGTTTAAGACAGGTGCTGGGCGCCGATGTAGCCCTCGCTCTGCATCTCGTGCAGGCGGCTGGCGGTGCGCTCGAACTCGAACGCTCCGTCCCCTGACGGGTAGAGGGTCTCCGGCGGTCCGTCGGCGGAGCAGATCAGCTTCACCCGGTGCTCGTAGAGCGCGTCGATCAGCGTCACGAAGCGTTTCGCGGCGTTGCGGTTGTCGGGACCCAGGCGCGGGATGCGCGACACGAACAGCACGTCGTAGCGGGTGGCGATAGCGAGATAGTCGGCGGGACCGAGCGGCGCCTCGCACAGCTCACGAAAGGTGGCGAACGCGATGTCGTCGCAGGCCTCGGCGATCTTAAGCGCGCGGCCGTGCACTTCCAGCGTATCAGGCGCCACGATGCCCCCGTGGGTCAGGCGGGCGAAATAGGCGCGCAGCCGCGCCTCGGTGGCCTGGTCCAGCGGACTGAGGAAGACGTCCATCGAGCGCATGGTCTCCAGCCGGTAATCGGTGCCGGAGTCGAGTTCCAGAAGGTCGAGCGTACTTTCCAAAAGCCGAATGAAGGGAACAAACAGCTCCCGCTGCAGTCCGTCCTTGTACAGGTCCCGCGGCGGCCGGTTGGAGGTGGCGACGACGACCACACCTCGTTCAAACAGGGACTCGAACAGGCGGCCGAGAATCATCGCGTCGGCGATGTCGAGGACCTGGAACTCATCGAAGCACAACAGCCAGGCGTCGGCGGCCAGCCGGCCTGCCACGCCCTTGACCAGGTCGTCGTCGGGCCGTGGTTTTTCGCCGCGCTTCGGCCGCCCGGCCGCCGCCGAACGTTGGCGCGCGTCCCGCAGCAGTCCGTGCACCTCCTGCATGAAGGCGTGGAAGTGGACACGACGTTTTTTCGCCACCGGTGCGGTGCGGAAGAACATGTCCATCAGCATCGACTTGCCGCGCCCTACGCCGCCGTAGATATATAAGCCCTGCGGCGGGTCGGCGCGCCGGCGGGCGAGGCCGAAGCGCTCCTTCCAGCCGACCGGCCCCGTTGCCGGCGTGTAATCGGTGAGCGCGTGGTGCAGGCTTTCCAGCTTTTCCGCCGCCAGTTCCTGGGCCGGATCGGCGCGGATGTCGCCGGCGGCGAGTCGAGCGCGGTACTGGGCGAGCGGACCGGAGGGCATGGCGGTCAAAGGATCAGCGGCATTGTTTCTATTGCACTTGCGAACAACCGTAGGGGGCGCATGACCGCCTGTAAAGCGCGTGTCAATGTCTCGCGCGCCGCCGAGCCCCTTTGCGGCGGCCGTCGGCCATGAGCGCCTTCGTCCTCGCCAACGAAGCGGCCCTGCGCCTTGCCGCGTTTATCGGCCTGCTGGCGCTGATGATCGGCTGGGAACGCCTGATGCCGCGGCGCCCTGGCGATGGCCGGGTCTCTGCGCGCTGGCTTGCCAATTTGAGCCTCGTCGGCGTCGATACCCTCGTCCTGCGCTTCGGTTTTCCCATCGCGGCGGTGGGGGCGGCGGTGCTGGCGGCGGACCGCGGCTGGGGCCTGTTCAATAGTGCCGATACGCCGGGATGGGTGGCGGTGGTCGTGTCGCTGCTCGTGCTCGACCTGGCGGTCTGGGCGCAGCACCGGGCGATGCACGCCGTACCGTGGCTGTGGCGGCTGCACCGCGTCCACCACTCGGACGTGGCCATCGACGCCACCACGGGGGTGCGCTTCCATCCGGTCGAGATCGCGCTGTCGATGCTTTACAAGATGGCCGTCGTCATCGCCCTCGGCGTGCCTGCTGCTGCGGTGGTGGTGTTCGAGATCGTGCTCAACACCATGTCGCTGTTCAGCCACGCCAACGTCCGCCTGGCACCCAAGGCCGACCGGGTGCTGCGCCGGCTCATCGTCACCCCCGACATGCATCGCGTGCACCATTCCGTCCATCGCGACGAAACGGACTCCAACTTCGGTTTCAACCTGTCGGTGTGGGATCGCCTGTTCGGCACCTACAAGGCCCAGCCCCGCGACGGCCACCGTGGCATGACCATCGGCCTCGACGTCTTCCGCGAACCGTGCGACGGCCGCCTGGACAAGCTGCTCGTGCAGCCGTTGCGCGGCGTTTAGCGAGCCAATCGTCGCCCGTCTTCTGTCGCGCGATCGTTTGGTGGTACCGTGCCCGCCTCGAACCGGGTAACACGGATTAGGGAGCGTTCCAGCATGACCAGGTGGTCCATTATCGCCGGCGCCATCGCGCTGGTGTGGGCAACGTCGAGCGAGGCGGACACCGTCGAGGCCCGCTGTGACATTTACCCCGCGGGCAGTGATCACACCGACACGATGATCCCCTGCACGTTCTCCCAGCGCCAGGGTGCCGTCACGATCAGCCGGCAGGACGGCGTCACGCACGACCTGTCGCCCGTGGGTGATGCGCCCGGCAACTTCCGCGACCAGAACGGCCGTACGGTCTACCGGCAGAGTGGCCTTGGCGACCAGGGGCTGATCTTCCGCTTTCCGGACGAGAGCGTCTATGTGTACTGGAGCACCGCTGCGCTCGAACCGCAGGACGAGAACAACCCGACGGCACCGTTCTCGACCAAGGACTACGACGCAACGGCGCTGCTGCGCTGCCGCGCGGCGGGCGATCCTGAGTTCGGCAGTTGCCCCGCCGGCGTGTTGCGCATGGAAGATGGTCAGGGCTCGGTCGTGATCCAGAACCAGCGAGGCGAGCAGTTCACCATCAACTTCATGAAAGACTACATCAACGCGACCAACCGTGAAGCAGACGCGCGCCTGGAGGGTGACACCTGGACCGTGACGATTGACGGCGCCGACATCTATGAAGTGCCTCTGGCGCTCATCCAAGGAGGGTGAGCGCATGGGAGTTCGCCCGCCCGCCCGCCTGTTCGCGCCGGCGGCCGCTGTTGTTTGCCTGTTCGCGGCGCTGCCGGTCCTTTCGGGTGACCTGACCGGGACGTCGTGGCGGCTGGTGAACATCGCGTCGATGGACGATCGCGTCCACGTGCCGGAAAAGCCATCGCACTACACTCTTGAGTTCCGAACGGACGGGGCGGCGGCAATCCTCGCCGACTGCAACCGTGCTACCGGCGTGTGGGCCTCGGAAGCCCCTGGGCAGTTGCGGTTCGGACCCGTGGCGGCCACCGGAGCCTTGTGCGAGCCGGGCTCGCTTTCCGAGATGTACCTCGCTCAGTTCGAATGGGTACGCAGCTACGTCCTGCAGGACGGCCGCCTGTTCCTGGCGACGATGGCCGACGGCTCGATCATCGAGTTCGAGCCGCTCGGCGGCGCGCCGCTCGCCGCGACGGTACTCGGCGAGGAGGTCCGCACCGCTGACGCCAACGAGATGCAGCAGACCATTCTTTCCCGGCTGTTTGATGACTATGCCGCGACACACGGCATTGAGGTAACGGATGCGGAGATCGAGAGCTTCACCGAGAAGCTCAAACGTGGCTCGCAAGCGGACGCGCTTACCGCGGAAAACGATCTGACGCCCGAGGACGCCGCGCGCATCGACGCCATGCGCCGCGAGATGGCACGTTCGATGATCCGGCAATGGAAAATCAATCGCCAGCTCTATCGCGCGTACGGGGGCCGTGTCATCTACCAGCAACTCGGCCCCGAACCGCTGGATGCCTACCGTCAATTCTTCGAGGAGCGACGGCAGGCCGGCGCCTTCACGATCCATGAGAAAGCCTTCGAGGGTCCGTTCTGGCGCTATTTCACCGACGACTCGATGCATTCCTTCGTTGCGCCGGGAAGCGAGGCCAGCGCGTTCGAGGTTCCGCCCTGGGAAAAATAGGTTAGCGATCGATGGCGGAAGCCGCGCTCCCGCCTCACAAAAATGAAAAGGCCGTCGAGCGGGGGGGGTGCTCGACGGCCTTTCTAAGGTCCAAGAATGTTTTTTTGTTGCTTTTGTCCCCTGCTCAGCTCCGCTTCGAAACCGTCGTTAGAGGGCGCGTTCCGCCAGCATCGATTTGATCTCGGCGATCGCCTTGCCGGGATTGAGATGCTTCGGGCACGTGCTGGTGCAGTTCATGATGGTATGGCAGCGGTACACCCGATACGGATCGTTGAGGGCGTCAAGCCGCTCGCCGGTCGCCTCGTCGCGGGAGTCGGCCAGCCACCGGTAGGCCTGCAGCAGCACCGCCGGGCCCAGGTAACGGTCGCCGTTCCACCAGTAGCTGGGGCAGCTGGTCTGGCAGCAGAAGCACAGGATGCACTCCCACAGACCGTCGATCTTCGCCCGCTCTTCGGGGCTCTGCGGCCGCTCGCCCGCCGGCGGCGGCGTGTCCGCCTGCAGCCACGGCTGGATCAGCCGGTACTGCGCATAGGGCACCGACAGGTCGCAGACCAGGTCTTTGATCACCGGCAGATGCGGCAGCGGATAGATCTTGATGTCGCCGGCGATGTCCTCGATGGCCTTGGTGCAGGCGAGCGTGTTCATGCCGTCGATGTTGAAGGCGCAGCTCCCGCACACCCCTTCCCGGCACGAGCGCCGGAAGGTCAAGCTCGGGTCGATCTCGTTCTTGATCTTGATCAGCGCGTCGAGGACCATCGGCCCGCAGGCGTCGAGATCGATCTCGAACGTATCGAGGCGCGGGTTCTCGCCGCTCTCCGGATCGAAGCGGTAGATCTTGAACGTCCGGGTATTCTTCGCGCCGGCCGCCTTGGGCCAGGTTTTGCCCGTCTTGACGCGGGAATTGGGCGGCAGATTGAATTCCACCATAACGGCTTCTCCTTCCCTTAAACCTTAGTAGACCCGCGCCCGCGGCTCGATGTACTCGGCCTCGTTGGTCAGCGTGTATGTGTGGACTGGACGATAGGTGAGGGTAACGTTGCCGGCGTCGTCGAGCCAGGCCAGCGAATGCTTCATCCAGTTGACGTCGTCGCGCTCGGGACAGTCCTCCCGCGCGTGGGCGCCGCGGCTTTCCTTGCGCGCCTCGGCCGAGACCAGCGACGCCTTGGCGCACGCCATCAGGTTTTCCAGCTCCAGCGCCTCGACCAGATCGGAATTCCAGATCATCGAGCGGTCGGAAAGCTGGATGTCAGCGAGGGACTTCCACACGCCGTCGATCTGCCTGCAGCCCTCGGCGAGCACGTCCTGGTTGCGGAAGACGGCGGCGTTGTTCTGCATCGTCTTCTGCATGTTGAGGCGGATCTCGGCCGTCTTCATCGAGCCGTCAGCGTGGCGCAGCCGGTCGAGACGGCCGAGCGCCCGATCAGCAGAATCCTTCGGCAGCGGAGGATGCGACGATCCGGCCTTGATCACCTCGGCGCAGCGCAGCGCCGCGGCGCGGCCGAAGACGACGATGTCCAGAAGCGAGTTGGTGCCGAGCCGGTTGGCGCCGTGCACCGACGCACAGCCGACCTCGCCCACCGCCATCAGGCCAGGAACGATCGCGTCGGGCTCGTCCTCGGTGGGGCGCAAGGCCTCGCCGTGATGGTTGGTCGGCACGCCGCCCATGTTGTAATGCACGGTGGGCAGCACCGGGATCGGCTCCCGCGTCGCGTCGACGCCGGCGAAAATCTTCGCCGTCTCGGTGATGCCCGGTAGGCGGTGCATCAGCACCTCGGCGCCCAGGTGCTCCAGGTGGAGCATGATGTGATCGTTCTCGGCGCCGATGCCGCGTCCTTCGCGGATCTCCACCGTCATCGAGCGGCTGACCACGTCGCGGGACGCCAGGTCCTTGGCGGTCGGCGCGTAACGCTCCATGAACCGCTCGCCCGCCGAGTTGGTCAAATAGCCGCCCTCGCCGCGCGCCCCCTCGGTGATCAGGCAGCCGGAGCCGTAGATGCCGGTGGGGTGGAACTGAATGAACTCGTGATCCTGCAGCGCCAAGCCGGCGCGGGCGACCATGCCGTTGCCGTCGCCGGTGCAGGTGTGCGCCGACGTGCAGGAGAAGTAGGCGCGCCCGTAGCCGCCGGTGGCGAGGATGGTCGAATGGGCCTGGAAGCGGTGGATGGAGCCGTCGTCCAGGTTCCAGGCGACGAGACCGCGGCAGGCGCCGTCGTCGTCCATGATCAGGTCGATGGCGAAATACTCGACGAAAAACTCGGCGTTATGCTTCAGGCACTGCTGGTAGAGCGTGTGCAGGATGGCGTGGCCGGTACGGTCGGCGGCGGCGCAGGCGCGCTGCACGGGGGCCTCGCCGTAGTTGCGCATGTGGCCGCCGAACGGCCGCTGATAGATCTTGCCGTCCTTGGTGCGCGAGAACGGCACGCCGAAGTGTTCGAGCTCCAGCACGGCCGGCGTCGCCTGGCGGCACATGTATTCGATGGCGTCCTGGTCGCCCAGCCAGTCGGAGCCCTTGACGGTGTCATACATATGCCACTGCCAGTGGTCCTCGGCCATGTTGCCGAGTGCGGCACCGATGCCGCCCTGGGCGGCGACCGTGTGGCTGCGGGTCGGGAACACCTTTGTGATGCAGGCGGTTTTCAGCCCGGCGGCGGCGAGGCCCATGGTCGCCCGGAGCCCGGCGCCCCCGGCGCCGACGACGATCGTGTCGTAGGAATGGTCGATAATAGGGTACGAATTGGGCATGGATCAGCTCCGAATGGCGACGAGGACAACGGCGAGCACGCACGAGGCGGCGAGCGCGAATAGAAGCAGTTTGACCGCGATCAAGGCGGCGACCAGCGTGCCGTGGCGGCTGACGTAGTCCTCGAGGACAACCTGCATGCCCAGATAGGCGTGGTAGAACAGCGCGATGGCGAGAAGGATCATCAACAGCGCGTTGCCGAAGCTGCCGAGCCAGGCGCTAAAGGTGGCGTGATCGGCGCCGATCAGGCCGATGGCGGCGATGACGAACCAGATCGCAAGTGGCACCAGCGCGATGGCGGTGATCCGCTGCGCCCACCAATGGCCAGCGCCGTGATTGGAGGCACCGAGGCCGCGGACGCGACCGAGGGACGATTGAAGCTGCATCATGCACCTCCCGCCAGCGCGTAGCCGGCAATCAGGGTGACCAGGGTGGCGACGGCGGCGAAGGCGAGCATGATCAGGCCGGACAACCGCACCTGAGCCAGTTCGAAGCCCCAGCCGAAGTCCCACGCCAAATGACGCACCCCGTTGCCTAAGTGGTAGAACAGCGCGAACGTGAACCCCCACAGCATCAGCTGGCCGATGATGGAGCCGAGAAAGGCTTGCGCGGTGGCGAATTGGTCCGGGCCGTAGGCGGCGGCCACCAGCCACCACGTCAGAAACAGTGTCCCGAAGGTGAGGAGGACCCCGGTCATACGGTGGCAGATGGACAGCACCGAGGTGATTTGCGGTCGGTAAACCTGCAGATGCGGCGAGAGAGGGCGATCGGAGGGAAGCATCGAGTGTGACCTTATGGTTCTGGATCCCGCAACTGGATCGGAAGTGAAACGTTAATCCTTCGCTGGCGCAGAAGTCAACGTTCGCACGTGCACAATCGACTTTTTGTTGCCCCTGCTCATCGGCACTATGCGATTTATTCTCATTTACATCAGATACTTCGGAAAAGCCGGCCAACGCTAAACGGCCAAGACGGCGCGGACAATCCTCTAAATGTCATACACGCTGCTCAAGCCCCTTAGGGTTGCATTTTCCGCCGGCCGGGCGTGCGGAAACCGCCCTAGTAATGATCAGAAATATCTGTTTCGGCCATCGTACAGATTTTCGCCATCGGCCTTTCCGCGACCCGTGCGCGACGCTCGGTTCCCGCGTCCCCCGGGTGACGGCATCGTGCGTCGACCGCATCGGCGGCGGCTTCCGCTGCCCGGTCGGCCCACACCCAGATAAACGTAACAATATCAATATATTAACGATAGACATGCGGCATGCGTCTTCGTCCCGACGGCCGGCGGTGGATTAGGGTGAGGGCCAACTCATTGAATCAAAACGCGTTATCAAGATGCGCTTGACAGAACCATGCATCCGGCGCGACAGTAATATCGTTGTCATCAACAAGTGATTGGAGGGTGCGTATCAGCATAACTCCACCGGGCAGTTGGTGAGTTGCCGGACACCTGGCACCGGCAATGGAGTATAAAGACCAGGCGTAGTCTCGACGCAGTCGAGCGCGAAGGACGGCGTCGCCGCAGCCTTCGCACGAAATGACCCCCGCCCGCCGAGATCCGGCACCGCGCGGGGGTCTGTCGTTATGCGGACGATAGCGTGCCGGCATCCAACGAAAACGCCCTCGCGCACGAAAAACACCCCCGAAGCGACCAATATACCTCCCGTCAGCGGTCGAAAGTCTCGTTTCGGCGCCGTCGTCGTCACGCGCGGCCTTGCCTCGCCATCGCTCGCCTGCCATACGTCCCGGCGTTGGCGCTACCGGCGGGACGCCTTCGGCACACGATCGGCAGGACGCCGTCGGAACAAGCGCGCCGGCACGATCGTTGAGAACGAGAAACGGTTCAGAAAAATGGTTATGAAGCGCGATCGCGGGATGTTGCTGCGCCTCTTCTTCTCGGCGCCGCGGGATATTGGTACCGTCGCCGCCAGCGGCCGCGTTCTGGCGCGCGCCGTCGCCGCCGCCGTCGATCCGGAGGTGCCCGGCGCCATCGTCGAACTCGGCGCCGGGACCGGCGCGCTTACCCGCGGCCTCGTCGCGCGCGGTGTGCCACCCGAGCGCCTCGTCCTGGTGGAAAGGCAGCCCACGCTGCTGCGCCTCCTGCGCGAACGCTACCCGGCGGCGACCGTGTTGGATAGCGACGCGCTCAATTTTCCGGCTACGCTTGCCGCCGCCAACCTGAAGCGGGTCTCGGCCGTCGTCTCCGCCGTGCCGCTGCTCAATCTGCCGTCGGCGGCCCGCGTCAGACTGCTTCGCGACTGCTTCAACGCCATGGGCGCGCAAGGGCGTTTCGTGCAGATCACCTATGGCACCGGCTGCCCCGTATCACGGCAGGGCCTTAACGAAATCGGCATCGAGGCGCGGCGCGTGCGCACCGTCTGGTTCAACCTGCCGCCGACCCATGTCTGGGTGTTCCGGCATGCGGGGCAAAGCCACCGCACGCATTAGCGCTCCCAGCAGGGACTCACAGCAGAGGCTCCCAGTCCAGCAATCCAACCGTCCGCCGCCGGCGTAATTCTGCCTGAACTCACCAAGGCCGGCCGCGTCCATGTCCGAACCACCGATCATCGTCTGGTTCCGCCAGGATCTTCGCACCGTCGACCAGCCGGCGCTGGCCGCGGCGTCCGCGACTGGCCAGCCGGTGCTGCCTCTCTATATCCTTGACGACGAAACGCCCGGCGCCTGGAAGTTGGGCGGCGCAAGCCGCTGGTGGCTGGCGGAAAGTCTGACCGCGCTCGGCCGCGGCTTGGAGCGGCTCGGCGCGCCGCTGCTGCTCCGCCGTGGCGTCGCCGCCGACGTGCTGGCCCAGCTCGTACGCGAGGTGGACGCGTCGGCGGTGTACGCGGTTGCCCATACCGAGCCGTTCTGGCACCGGGCCGAAGTCGATGCCGAACGCGCCCTCGGCGCACGCAATGTCGCGTTCCGCCGGTTCGACGGCCGGACGCTGTTTCACCCCGGGCGCATCCTCACCAACCAGGGGACGCCGTATAAGGTCTTCACGCCGTTCTGGAAGTCGTTGCGGGCGAACTGTGTGCCGGAAGCCCCGCAACCGGCGCCGGACGCCCTCCATCCCGTCAATCCGATGCCGGACGGTGACGCGCTCGACGACTGGTCGCTGCGCCCGGCCAAGCCCGACTGGGCCGGCGGCCTGCGCGAAACCTGGACGGTGGGGGAGGCGGCGGCGGCCGACCGCCTCGCCGATTTTCTCGATAACGATCTCGCCGGGTACGGCGACGGCCGCAACCACATGGGACGTAACTCTACTTCCTGCATGTCGCCGCATCTGCACTGGGGCGAAATCTCGCCCCGCCAGCTTTGGCACGCCGTCCGCCACGCCATCGACTCGGAACCGGTGCTCTCCAAGGGCGGCGAGGCGTATTTGAGGGAAATCGGCTGGCGGGAGTTCTACGCCAATGTCCTCGTCGACGTGCCCACGCTGCCCGACAAGCCGATGAACGAACGCTTCGCCGACTTCGCCTGGGCCGACGACGACGACGGCCTCGCCGCCTGGCAGAAGGGCCGCACCGGCTATCCCATCGTCGACGCCGGCATGCGACAGCTGTGGTACACGGGCTGGATGCACAACCGGGCGCGCATGATCGTCGGCTCGTTCCTGGTCAAGGACCTGCGGCTGCCGTGGCGTTTGGGCGAAGCCTGGTTTTGGGATACCCTCGTCGACGCTGACCTGGCCAACAACGCCGGCGGCTGGCAGTGGGTGGCCGGCTGCGGCACCGACGCAGCGCCCTATTTCCGCGTCTTCAACCCGGTCGGCCAGGGCGAACGCTATGACTCGAACGGCGCCTACGTGCGCCGCTGGGTCCCGGAACTGGCCGGTCTGCCGGACCAACATATCCACAAACCCTGGCAGGCACCGCCGCTGGAGTTGGAGGCCGCTGGCGTTCGCCTCGGCAAAACCTACCCCGAGCCCCTCGTCGACCACGGCAAAGCGCGCGCCCGCGCCCTCGCAGCGTACGAGAAGGTCAAGGGCGACTGAACCCAACGCCGCCGCTATTCCGCTACTGTTCCCGGCCCTCCTCGGACGACGTCTGCCTCATCCGCAACGCTGTCACCACAAAGCCACACTGACTCATGACTCGTGGCGGCGAGGCATGGTCTCCCTTGCCGTGACATTGCATACCCGCCCTGTATGCCTACACTCATAAGCTGAGACGTGATCGCCCATAGATAAGGTGCATCAGCAACGTTTCTCTAATGAGTTGTGCATAATCTAAGCGTTAGCGACTTAAGGTATTGAGGAGACGGCGGCCGTTAAGGCCCGCCCGCCCCAGGGAAGGCCAAAGGGTAACGGGATGCGTCGACTGACATGGCGCCGGCTGCTGACGCTGGCGGTTTTCGTTACCGGTGCCGGTGCGCTGATCTGGGCGCTCAGCGTCGAGGTGCGGACCGCCGCTGTCCAAGCGCGGCTGCTTACCCGTGCCGCGGACGGAATGACCTTCGCCGTCGAGCCGGGCGCCAATCCGGAGAGCCGCTTTCCCCACGACGGCCCCTATGACCGACGCCTCGGTTACGCGCGCGCGCCGGAACTGATCGACGCCCTCGTCCGCAACGACTTCCGGGTCACCCGCCAGGCGCGGCTGTCGCCGGCCATGCGCCGCTTCGTCGATGCCGGCGGTTTTGCCATCTACCCGGAAAAGGCCCAGGCCGGGCTGTCCATTCTCGACCGCTCGGGTGTGCCGATGTACGTCGCCCGCCATCCGCAGCGGGTGTTCGAGGACTTCCAATCGGTGCCGTCGCTCATCGTCGATACGCTGCTGTTCGTGGAGAACCGGGAACTGCTGGACGACCGTTACCCGATGCGCAACCCGGCGGTGGAATGGGACCGCTTCGCGGCCGCCGCCGTCAACGTCGCCGCCGTCAAGATGGGCGCCGACACGGGCCGGTTCGGCGGTTCGACGCTGGCCACCCAGCTCGAAAAGGTCCGCCACTCGCCGGAAGGCCGCACCGGCGGCATCGGCGACAAGCTGCGCCAGATGGCCACCGCCAGCGTGCGCGCCTACATCGATGGGGAGGAGACGTCGGACGCCCGCCGCCGTGTCGTCGTCGACTACCTGAACGCCACGCCCTTGTCCGCCCGGTCGGGCTTCGGTGAGGTGATCGGCCTCGGCGACGGCCTGTGGGCCTGGTATGGGCTGGACATCGCCGATACCGCCCGCGTTCTCACGACCGCCGCCGACACGCCGGAAACGCTCGCCGCACTCGCGCTGCATTACAAGCACGTGCTCAGCCTGCTGATTGCCCAGCGCCGTCCGTCCTACTACCTTCTCGACGGCCGGGACGCTCTGGACGACTTGTGCCGCCAACATCTGGACTTGCTGGCCAAGGCCGGCATCATCGGGCCGTGGCTGCGCGACGCCGCCGCCGCCCAGCCGCTGACCTTTCGTGACGCCCCGCCGCCCTCCGCCGACGGCTCGTTCATCGACTTGAAGGCGACCAATGCCATCCGCACCCGGCTTCTGTCACTGGTGCCGGCGCGGCATCTGTATGACCTCGACCGGCTCGACCTCACCGTCCGCTCGACGCTGGACGCCGATGCGCAGAATGCCGTCGTCGCCATGCTGCGCCGTCTCGCCGACCCCGACGCCGCCGCCGGCCTCGGCCTCATCGGCAAGGGGCTGCTCGCGCCGTCCGCCGCCGCCCAGGTCCGCTACAGCGTCACCGTTTACGAGCGCGGTGCCACCGCCAACGCCGTCCGCGTCCAGGCCGATAACCTGGACCGCCCGCTCGACCTGAACGAGGGCGGCAAGCTCGATCTCGGCTCCACCGCCAAGCTGCGCACGCTGGTCAGCTATCTGGAGGTCATCGCCGAGCTGCACCACCGCTACGCCGATCGGTCCGCGGCCGAGTTGGCTCAAGCTGCCACCGACAGTGCCGCCGACCCGCTGACCCGCTGGGTGATCGGTCATCTGGCCGGCGGCGCCGACCGCGATCTTGGCCACGTTCTCGATGCGGCGATGCAGCGACGCTATTCCGCCAGCCCCGATCAGACGTTCTTCACCGGTCGCGGCCAGCACCGTTTCGCCAATTTCGATAAGCGCCACAACGGCCAGGTGATGACCGTCGCCGAGGCGTTCCGTCATTCGGTCAACCTGGTCTTCATCCGCATGATGCGGGACATCGTGGCCTTTCACCGCTCGGAAGGGCCGGCACCGGCCGAGGCCATCCTCGCCGACGCCGGGCATCCGATGCGCCGGGCCTATCTGGCGCGCTTTGCCGATGAGGAGGGGACGGTCTTCCTCGACCGCTTCATCCGCCGCTACCGCGGCCACACCCCGGACGAAGCGCTGGACATGCTCGCCGCCCGCGTCGCATCGAGTCAGAACCGCCTCTCGATCGTGTTTCGCTCGGTTCGGCCGGACGCAAGCGCCGACGATCTGGCCCAGTTCCTGAAGCGGCACCTGCCCGATGCCCCGCTGTCACCGGCCGCCATCCAGCGCCTCTACGCCGCGGCCGATCCGTCAGCATTCGACCTGAACGATCGCGGATATCTGGCCCGCGTGCATCCGTTGGAGCTGTGGCTCGTCGGTTATGTTCAGACCCATGCGGACGCTGGCCGGTCGGCCATCCTCGCCGCCGGCGCCGACGCCCGCCAGGCGTCATACGCCTGGCTGTTTCGGTCGAGCCGCAAACATGCCGCCGACAGCCGCATTCGGATGATGCTGGAGGAGGACGCGTTCGCCCGCCTTCACCGCTCATGGGTGCGCCTGGGCTATCCCTTCGAGTCGCTCGTGCCCAGCTACGCGACGGCCATCGGCTCGTCGGCGGACCGGCCGGCGGCACTCGCCGAGCTGATCGGCATCATTCTCAACGACGGCGTCCGGCTGCCGACGGCGCGGATCACCGAGATCGGCTTTGCCGAAGCGACGCCATACGAAACGCATCTGGACTTGGATGTCGCCCGTGGCGAACGGGTGCTGCCGCGCGCGCTGGCGGCGGTGGTACGCCGGGCGCTGACCGACGTGGTTGAGAACGGCACCGCGCGGCGGGTCGCCGGCACGTACCTGGACGCCGAGGGCCAGCCGCTGGCCGTCGGCGGCAAGACCGGCACCGGCGACGAGCTGGCCGACCAGGTGGCCGTCAACCGCGCCGGCGGCTACGCGAAGGAAGTGAGCCGAAGCGCCGCCTTCGTCTTCTTTATCGGGCCGCGATTCTTCGGTGTGGTCACCGCGTATGTGCCGGGTGATCAGGTCAAACGCCATTCCTTTACCAGTGCGCTGCCGGTTCAGGTATTAAAGACGCTGATGCCGGCGCTGCAGCCGATGCTTGACCGGCCGCCCGATTCTGACCTCCCTGGCGATCAACTGGTCGCCACCGTGGACGGCGAGCCGGTGCCCTGAGCGAGCCCGATATGTTCAGGCAGGCGACCGGATTGTTTCGCTTCGGTCCGCGGCCGACGGTAACCTGAACACGACGAGAGCCCACATGTCCCGACCGCACCGGACCGCTCCCCGAAGCTTCGATTCCGTCACGGCGCCGTCGCCGCCCGGCCGGTTAAGCCGCCGCGCCGCGCTCGGCCTGCTCGCCGCGTCCGCCGCCGGCCTCTTCGCCCGCCCGTCCGCCGCCACGCCTCCCGCCGCGACGCCGCCCGGCGCCATGTCGGCCATTACCGCCTGGCCGCCGCCGGACACAGCCGGCCCCGGCGGCGCGGAAGACTATTTCGGCCCGGATCCCGTCGATCCGCCCGTCGTCACGCTGAACGGCGACATCTACGGCGTCATGTCCACCTATGTCACCTGGGATGACACCAATCTTCTCGACCTCGCGCGGTCGGAGGAGTTGGGCCTGATCGAGCTGATGGCCGCCAATCCGGGCGTTGATCCCTGGTATCCGGGGAAGGGCGTTTCGCTTGTGCTGCCGACGGCGCACATCCTCCCCAAGGCGCCGCGCGAGGGCATCGTCATCAACGTTGCCGAGCTTCGCCTCTACTACTTCCATCGCGACAAGGGCGTGTTCTCGTTTCCGCTCGGCGTTGGCAGGGACGGTTTCTCCACCCCCTTGGGCCAGACGAAAATCGTCCGCAAGAAGGACGGCCCGGCCTGGTATCCCACCGCTGCCAAGCGCGCCGAGGACCCGACGGTGCCGGCGGTGGTGCCGGCCGGTCCGGACAATCCGCTCGGCGCTTTCGCGCTCTATCTCGGCTGGCCGACCTACCTCATCCACGGCACCAGCCAACCGTGGGGCGTCGGCCGGCGGGTCAGCCGCGGCTGCATCCGCCTCTATCCGGAAGACATCGAGTGGCTGTTCGCCAACGTGCCCGTTGGAACAAAGGTCACCGTCGTTGACCAGCCGATCAAGTTAGGCAAGCGCGACGGCGAGCTGTATATCGAGGTGCATCCGTCACTGGCCCAGATCGACCAGATCGAGGAAACCAAGACCATGCAGCCGGAGCCGATCACCGATCAAACCGACGCCATCCTGATGGCGGCCGGCGACGCGATCGAGCGCATCGACTGGCCGACGGTCGAGCGCGCGCTCAGTGAGCGGCGCGGCTATCCGGTGCGCATCACCCTCTAGTGTCAGGCGGAGCGGCCCGCCGCTACTGCCAGAACGGCTGCTGGTCGGCCGGGCCGCCGCCGGCCATCGGCGGGTTGCCGGCGGGCGGGGGTGGCGGAACGGCATCGGGATCGACCCAGCCGCCGGCCGTACGGCCGCTGGCGCCGCGCGGGTCCGGCATGACGCGGGTGTATTTTCCGCCCAGTTGAACGAGGACCGGCGTGCCGTTGGCGATCGGCGGCTCGCCCGATTCGCGGTTTTGCACCAGCGTCACCGTTCGGCCGTCATCCATCTGCACGATGTATTCGATGCCCTCCCGGCCGCGGAGCTGCGTTTCGGCCAGGTAACCGGCGCCGGCGCCGACGACGCCACCAATCACCGCCGCCCACCCGGACTGGCCGATCAGGCCGCCGGAAGCCGCGCCCAGCGCGCCGCCGCCGATGGTGCCGGCGTTGGAGTTCTCGCCGGAGACCTCGACGATCCGGGACGAGACCACCGAGCCGGTGGCGGTTTCCACCGTCTTGCCGACGTCGCTCGCGTCATAGCGGGAACTGGTTTGCGCGCACGCCGAAACGAGAAGCACGGCTACGAGAGAGGCTGCCAGAGTTTTCACCGTCGCCACCTTTAGCCTTTCGCTTGATCAATCATTGCCACATTATCTATGAGCAAATCGTTATGGCACAAGCAGGGCGACACCGCTCGCGCGATCGTGCGAGGGTGCGGGGACAGTTTCTGCGGTCATCATTGGGGGCGTTTCAGGGCTGTGCGTTGGACGATGGCGCGAACGACGAAAGCTTCCGGCGGTTGGCGGTGGGCTCGGCGGGCGGTTGTTCTGGCCGTGGTCTCGGGTAGCGCCTTAACCGCGTCGGCGCGGGCGGAGGTGGCCGGCGACCCGCGCGACCGGCCCTATGTCTCCATCGTTCTCAACCAGGCGCTGGAGACGGAGCGGACCCGCGTCGACATTCCGTGGACCAATCCGGAGACCGGCACCAAGGGCGTGCTGACCATCAATCGCACGTTTTACAAAGACACCGGCGCGCCGTGCCGCGATTACACGCGCACCATCGAGCGCACCGACGGCTCGCGGTCCACCGTCCGCGGTACGGGGTGCCGCATCGGTCCGGCGGTGTGGTCGGTCACCGAGACGGAGGATGGCAAAGCGCCCCGCGCCGCATCACGCTCGCCACGGCGTCTCGAATCGCCGCCGGCTTCCGCCACCCCATCGTCATCGCCGCCGGACACCACCCGGGCGACGCCGCCCTCGGCACCGCCACCGCCTGCGCCACCGCCGCCCGAGGCGTCGAGCGGGGCGTCGCCTGTCGAGGAGCCCCCGCCGGAATCGCCCCCGCCGGAGTCATCACCGGCTGCGCCGTCCGCCGAACCTCCGCCGATGCCCGACTTCACCCAGCCGTCCAAGGCGGAGATGTAGACCGGCCATGAGTGGAGGAGACGACCGCCCACCAACGGCGTCGACCGCCGGCGCGCTGCCCGACACGCCCGATGCCGCCACCGATCCCCGGCTGCCAACGCGCTATCGGCCACTCACGGACGCGGACGCGGGCAGGGCGGCGGGCCGGTCGGCCGGCACGCCGGGCCGCTCGTGCGTCGTCTTGGACACCGCCACCGGTGAGCGGGTGTTCGTCAAGCTGGCCGACGACGCGTCCACGGCGCGCCGCGAGGCGGAAGTGCTGGCCGCCGTCTCCCATCCCGGCATCGTCCGCTGCCGGGGGTGGGGAGCGCACGCCGGCAGCGCCTTTCTGGTCGTCGACGACATCGACGGCGGCGATCTGGAAAAATGGTGCGCCGAGCGGCCCTGTCCGGTGCCGGCGGAGGATGCGGCGTCGCTGCTCGGCCGGCTCGCCGAGGCCGTCGGTGCCGTCCACGACGCCGGCTTTCTGCACCGCGACCTGAAACCGGCGAACATCCTGTTCGATCGGCGCGACCGTCCGGTCATCGTCGATTTCGATGCCGCCCGACCCCTTAATGGCGCCGTCGAGGATGGTACCAGCCGGCTTACCCCCGGCTATGCGGCGCCGGAACAATACGACACCGCCGGCGGCGAGGGGCCGTGGACCGATGTCTATGCCCTCGGTGCCATCGGCTATCGCCTTCTCACGGGCCACGCTCCGCCCGCCGCCGATGCGCGGCGCCGGGGCACTGCGGCTCTAGGTGCCGTCCCGCTGCCGAAGGGCGAGCATGGCACGCGCCTCGCCGGTGCCATCGAACGGGCGCTGGCCCTCGATCCCCAGCACCGGCCCGCGTGCGCTTCGGATTTCGCGCACCTGTTCCAGGATTCGTCGCCGCCGCCAACCGGAACCCCGCCCGGCACCCAACCCATCGCCGACCTTTCTGCCCAGCCGGCCGCCCAGCCCGCCGCTGCTGGTCCCGTTGCCCCAGCCGATGGCGGCGCCCCGGCGGATGACGCGTACCCGCCGACGGTGCTGGTTCAGCGCCGGCCCCGGCCGCCGGGACAGCCGCACGCCGTGCCCGACCTGCCGCCGTCCGACGAAACGCGGCCGCGGCGGCGGCCCTTCCTGTGGGTCGGGCTCGGCGTCGCCCTGCTTGCGCTCGCCGCATCGTTGTGGGCGGCCATTCCGCTCTACGAACGCCACATCAAAACCGATTGGCTGGTCGACCACGCCGGCGGCGGCGACGCGTTGACCATCGCCGATGCGCTGGCGCGGTCGGGCGACGGTGCGCGCATCCGCATCCGCCCCGGCATCTACGCCGAGACCGTCGAACTCGACCGCCCGGTGGTGCTGGAGGCGGCCGATCCCGATGATCCGCCGGTGATCCGGCCCCACACCGGGCCGTGCCTGACGTCGCTGCACAGCGGCGCCGTCGTCGATGGTCTCGCCTTCGACCGCCCGGTCCCCGATGTCCGCCCGGCCGCTGGCGCCGTGCCCTGTATTCATCTTCGCGGCGGCGATATGGTGTTCGCCAACAGCCGCGTCAGCGGTGCCGGACCGGCGATCTTTGTCGATGGTGGGGCGCCCGTCGTCCGCGGCAACACGGTGTCGGAGGTGGAGGGCCGCGGCATCGTCGTCACAGGCGCCGCGAACCCGACGATCGCCGAAAATACGCTCCGCGACATTTCCGGCTACCCTCTTATGGCGCGCGGAGGCGCCCAGCCGCACATCACCAAAAACATCATCGAGGACTCGGGCAGCATCTTCTTTACCGAGGGGGCCACCGGCACGCTGGAGGCGAACGAGATTCGTGCCGCCCGCACGTCGGCGATCAAGATCGCCGAGGGCGCCAAGCCGCGCATCGCCGGCAACGTCGTCGACTCGTCGGTGGAAGCCGGCCTCTACTACTTTGCCGGCGGCGGCGGCGAGGCGACCGAAAACCAGATCGCCGCCAGCCGTCTCTCCGGCATCGTACTGAGCGAAGGGGCGTCGCCGCGCATCGTCGCCAACACGGTCGTCGATTCGGGCGAGCACGGCATCCTTGTCGTCGGCGCCCAGGGCGCGGTGGTGGAGGGCAACACGCTTCTCGACAACAAGGGTCACGGCATCGTCATCGCCGATGGCGTTGACGTGACGCTTGGTGAGAACACATTGAGCGACAACCGGTCGCCCGATGTCGTCGACGTCCGGACACCCTGAGCACAGCCGGCCCAAGCCGGAAACTGGAGAGCAGACCATGCGGACCCTGGTGATCGGCCGCAGTCCTTTTGCCGATATCGTCATCGCCGAGGCGTCGGTGGCGTCGCACCACGCCGAGATGGTCGTCACGGCGGACGAGCGGTACTACCTGACCGATTGCGGCGCCGCCACCGGCACGTGGCTAAAGGACCCCGCCGGCGGCAGCTCTGACGGAGAGTGGCAGCCGGTGCGCCAGACCTTCGTGAGCATCGACGATACCGTGCGCGTCGGCGACCACGTCGTCCGGATCGCCGACATGCTCCGCATGGCTCGGCGCCCGGAGGACAGCGCCGAGCCGGGAACGCAGGGGAACGGGTCCGAGGGGTCGCGTCGCGGTGGTTTCCGCGGCCGCATCGAGCGCGATCCGGCAACCGGCGAGATCATCCGGCGGAGGCCCTGAGCGATGGCGACACCCCGGCCATCGGCCAATGCCGCCCGGTCGCCGGTCGAGACGAAGACATCGGAGGACCGGTCGCTCATCCGCCGCATCGGCGCCTATCCGCTGATTCTCATCGGCGCCGTCGTCGCGGCGGTGCTGGTGATCGTCCTCATCGACGCCTTCGCTCCCGACGCCATCGCTGTTCTGCTCATCGACCGCGATCGCCCCACCTATCCGCTGACGGTGCAGAACGTCATGTGGGTGGTGTTCGCGCTCGGCAACGGTGAGTTGATCGTGCGCGCCCGCGCCGCGCTCGGCGAACGCGCGCAGCTTCGCCTAGGCTTCCTGCCGGAGGACGAGACGACGGTGCTCCAGGGTCCGGACCTGCGCCAGCTCTACGCCGCCGCGCGCGAGGCCAACCGGTCGGATTCGGCGTTTCAGGGCCGCTTCCTGCCGCGGCTGATCCAGCGCGTCGTCACCCAGTTCCAGACCAACCAGTCCATCGACCAAGCCAACCAGATCCTCAACTCCTCGCTCGACCTCTACCTGCACGAGATCGACCTGCGCTACACCATGGTGCGTTACGTCGTCTGGGCCATCCCGGCGCTGGGCTTCATCGGCACCGTCATCGGCATCGCGCTGGCGCTGGCCTATGCCGGCTCGGTCGACCTTCAGGATCCGACGCTGCTGGCCGAGACGACCAAGCGCCTCGCTGTTGCCTTCAACACCACGCTGCTGGCACTGGCGATGTCGGCGGTTCTCGTGCTCATCCAGCATATCGTTCAGGCGTATGAGGAACGCTCGCTCAACCGGGCCGGCCAGTACTGCCTCGATAACCTGATCAACCGATTGTTCGCCGGCTGATGCTGGCCCGCCGCCGTCAGAGCATGGACATCCTCAGCGTCTCGGCGCTCGATTTGTTCGCCTCGGCGCTGGGCACGTTCATGCTGCTGGTCATCATGCTGTTTCCCTACTACCTGAAGGAGCCGGTGCGCCAGGCGGAGGAAGAACAGGCCTTCAGCAACCAGGCGGCGGCGGTCTCCACGCTGGAAGCGCTGCAAGCGCGCCTCACCCAGGCCAGAGCCGCGGCGCAAGCGGCGGAGACCGCCCGCAGCGCCGCCGAGGACCGCCAAAAAAAGGCCGCCGAGACGGCGGCGGCGGCGCGCGGACGGCTGGCGGCGGCCGAGGCCGAGGCGGTGCAGACGCCCCGCGTCGCGCCGCCGCCGATGCCGGAGCGCAAGCGTCATGGCGCGCTCAAGATCGACGATCTGGACGTGGTCTTCGTCGTCGACGCCACCGGCAGCATGAAGGATGAGATCGCCGACGTGCGCGCCAACCTGATCGGCATCATTCGGGTGCTGGCGCGTCTGTCCTCCTCACTCAGGGTCGGCTTCGTCGCCTACAAGGATCGCGGTGAGGAGTTCGTGACCCGAAGCTTTCCCTTGAGCCCGATGGACGCGGCCAACGCCGAACGGTTGATGTTCTTCGTCAACGGCCTCACCGCAAAGGGCGGCGGCGACGTGCCGGAGCCCGTCGACGCGGCCCTGCGCGACGCCGTCGACATGGCGTGGCGGCCCAACGCGCTGGGGCAAATCATCATCGTCGGCGACGCGCCGGTGCACGCGGCTCGGGCTCGCGATACGCTCGGGCTTGCCGAGAGCTTCCACCGCTCCGGTTCCGGGCGGACGGTATCGACCATCTTCACCGGCAACGATCGGGCGGTGCAGGCGTTTTTTTCCAACCTGGCGCGTACCGGAGGCGGTGATTTTTCCAACCATTCTGGGCAGATGATCGAAAGCGTGCTGCTATCGGTCCTGAAAACGGCACGGAGTTGAGGCGATGGCGACGATGGAACGAGCGACGGCGGTTCTGGAAGGCGGATGGGTTCTGGAAGGGACGGACGGCGACGGCCAGCCGGTGCACCTGACCGTCGGGGACACGGCACTTGGCCGAGCCTACCTGGGCATCGTCGTCGGCCGCCATCCGGCGTTGAGCGAACGTGTCATCGACGATCCGGGCGTCTCCCGCCGTCACGTGCGCCTGGGTGTCGCCGGCGGTGAACTCTTCGTCGAGGATTTGAATTCGCTCAACGGCACCTTCGTGGACGGCGTGCCGCTGACACCCTTCGACGCCGCCCGCGTCGAACGGGGCCAGGTTCTGGAACTCGGCCAAGTGGCGCTGCGCGTCTCGCGCCTCGCCGACGATGGCGGGCGATAGCGGCATGGGATGAGGCGAACGGCGAGCGATGAGGCGTCCGTCCCGCGAGATCACGATCTTTTCGCTGTCGGCGCTGGACGTGCTCGCCATGGCCACCGGCGTGTTCGTCATGCTGCTCGTCTGGCTGATGCCCTATTATCAAAAGGAGTTCGACTCCGGCGAACGGATCAAGGACATCAAAGCCGAGACGGCCGAAACGTTCGGCGCCGCCGAGAGCCTGGAGGAAAACATCCGCGCCGCCGAGGCGCGCACCCTTCAAGCCGCCGCCGATGCCGAGCGCCTGAGCGTCGCGGCGGAGGCGCTCGAGATCGAGGCGGGCCAGGCCGACGCGAAGCGGCTCCGCATCTCCGCACCGCCCAAGCCGGTGCCGACGCCTGAGGCCGCCGAGCCGGCGGACCGCCAGGTCATTTCCGCCCTCGATCTCGTCTTCGTCATCGACACGACCGCCAGCATGCAGCCGGTGTTGCGGGAATTGGCGGCCTCCATGCGCTCCATCGTCCGCGTTCTGGAGCGCCTGGTTCCGTCGGTGCGGGTCGGTGTCGTCGCGTACAAGGACCGGGACACCGGCCTGGCGCCGGTGGAGGTGTTTCCGCTCACCTCCACGGACCGCTTTCTTAACCGCATCGTCGCCTTCGTCGAGCGGCTGCAGGCGGCGACGGTCGGCAGCCGGACGGTGGACGAGGACGTCTACCTCGGCCTGCAGGCGGCGCTGTCGCTGGCGTACCGGCCATACGCCCAGCAGGCGCTGATCGTCGTCGGCGACGCGCCCGCCCATCCGAACGAGGTTATGGGGACGATGAGCGCCGCACGCGACTTCGTGTCCCGCCAGCCTAACCGCACCATATCGGCGCTGTTCGTCACCACGCCCAGCTCGCTCCGGCGCGGCCAGATCGACCGGGTCTTTTTCCAGCAGCTCGCCGAGGCGGGCGGCGGCTCGTTCAACGATCACGCCGGCTCGATGGTGGAAAGCGTGCTGCTCTCCGTTTTGGTCGAGTAACGCAATGATAGCGCTGATCCGCGCGCTGGTGGTTGTCCTCGCCCTGATGCCGCCGGCGCTGGCGGAGCCGCCCGTCATGCCGCCCGCCGCGCCCCTCGTCCACGCCGCCCATGGCATGGTCGCCAGCGAGGAAGCGGTGGCGACGCGGGTCGGCGTCGACATGCTTCGACAGGGCGGCAACGCCGTCGACGCCGCTGTCGCGGTGGCGTTCGCGCTCGCCGTGACGTGGCCGGAGGCGGGCAATCTCGGCGGCGGCGGCTTCATGCTCGTTCACCAAGCCGAGACCGGCGACACCGTCGCCATCGACTACCGCGAACGCGCGCCGGGCGCAGCCGACCGCGACATGTTTCTCGACGACGATGGCATACCCGTCGACGCGCGTTCCCGTTCCTACGGTCTCGCCGTCGGCGTCCCCGGCACCGTCGCCGGCCTTGCCCTGGCGCTGGAACGCTACGGCACGATATCGCTCGCGGAGACGCTGGCGCCGGCGATCCGCCTCGCATCCGACGGCATCGCCGTCACCCCGGCGCTGGCACAATCGCTGGCCGGCTCACGCGCGCGGCTGGCGCGCTGGCCCGCCTCGGCGCGGATTTTCCTGCATCCCGACGGCGAGCCCTACGTCGCGGGGGAGACGCTGGTCCAGGCCGATCTGGCGCACACGCTCCGCCTTATCGCCGATCAAGGACCGCAAGCCTTCTACACCGGACCGGTCGCCGAGAGCATTGCCGCCGCCGTCGCCGGTGCCGGTGGCGTCATGACCGACTCCGATCTCGCCGACTACCGCGCCCAAGTGCGCGAACCGATCATTGGGCACTACCGCGGCGTCACCATCCGCTCGATGCCGCCGCCCAGCTCCGGTGGCGTGCATCTGGTGCAGATGCTCAACATTCTGGAGGGGTATCCCATCGCCGCGCTCGGTCACAACACCGCGCCGACCATTCATCGGATGGCGGAGGCGATGACCCGTGCCTACGCCGACCGCAGCCGCTACCTCGGCGACAGCGACTTCGTCGACGTCCCCGTCGCGCGGCTGACCGACAAGGCCTACGCCGCCGAGTTGCGCGCGTCGATCGATCCCAAGCGGGCGACGCCCGCCGACCGCGTCGCCCCGGAAGCCGTCCCGCCGCCCGCCGAAAGCCCCGACACCACCCATTTCTCCGTCGTCGACCGCGCCGGCAACGCCGTTTCCAACACCACCACGCTCAACTTCAACTACGGCATCGGCCTGGTGGCCGCTGGCACAGGCGTCCTTCTCAACAACGAAATGGACGACTTCGCCGCCCGGCCCGGCGCGGCCAACGCCTTCGGGCTTATCGGCGGCGTTCCCAACGAAGTCGCGCCGGGCAAGCGGCCGCTCAGCTCGATGACACCCACCATCGTGTTTCGGGACAACCGGCCGTTCCTGGTCACCGGCAGCCCCGGCGGCAGCCGCATCATCACCACCGTGCTCCAGATCATCCTCAACGTCATCGACCACGACATGACCGTCGCCGAAGCCACCGACGCCGTGCGCGTCCACCACCAATGGCAACCCGACCGGCTCTACGTCGAGCCCGGCCTCGACGCCACCACCATCCGACAGCTTGAGGCTATGGGCCACGTCGTCGACATCGGGGGCTTCATGGGCAGCACCCAGTCCATCCTCATCACCGACGACGGCGGCCTCACCGGCGCGTCCGATGTCCGCCGCCCGGGCGGACTGACCGCCGGCTATTGACGTCGCGTCGGCGCCGGACATCGACACCGGTCCGTCATCCTAGGGTTGAATAACGTGCAAATCTGATATGCGCAAACCACAACCCTTGACCGCCTTATTTCGCCTTATTCTGGATAGAATAATTTGACCCTGGGTTATCTCGCGCTTCTCGCGGAGCGAGAAAACGGGAGCACAACCGGGGCACCAGAACGGGCGGCCACCGTCGGAAGACGCGCGTCAGAGTGGGGTTCGCGGGATGACGCGAGGTGGTTCCAGGGTGTCCGTCGATTCGTCACCCGGGCGACCGCCGTTCGCCCCTTGCCGTCCCGCTGGAAACGCCCAACCGGCAGATAGCGTCTGTCGTTTGGCGTTTCGGAGGGATGAATTATGGCGACGATCACCGGCACTCCGGCAAACAACGTTCTCAACGGCACAGCCAATGGCGACACCATCATCGGCCTCGCCGGCAACGACACCATCCGCGGCAAGGGCGGCGCGGATCGCATCGACGGCGGCCCCGGTGACGACATCATCAACGGCAACGCCGGCGCCGATGTGTTCGTCCTTCGCGACGGCGAGGGCCGCGACGTTATCAACGACTTCGAGGATGGAACGGACCGCATCGCGCTGGAAGGTGGCCTGACTTTCGCCGATCTCGAACGCGTCGCGGTCAGCGGGGCCACGCTCCTCAACCTGAACGACGACACTCTGGCCAAGATCAAGGGTGTGACGCCGGCTCAACTCACTCAAGCCGACTTTATCGAAGACGGCACGCCGCCCCCCACGACCGAGTTCTCCATCCAGCCGCTGGACGCGGCGAAGAACGAGGGCGACGCCGGCATTACCGCCTTCACCTTCGCCGTCACCCGTTCGGGCGGTACAGGCGCCGACGGCACCGTCGACTGGGCGGTGCTGGACGCCGGCCCGACCGATGCGGACGACTTCGACGGGACCACTCTGCCCGCCGACACCGTCACCTTTGCCACCGGCGAAACCTCGAAAACCGTCACCGTTCCGGTTACCGGCGACACCGCTGTCGAGGGCGATGAGGTCTTCACGGTCCAGCTCAGTAACGCATCCGGCGGCGCCACCATCGCCACCGCCACGGCCGTCGGCTCCATCGTCAACGATGACAGCGATCCAGGCGACCCCGGCGCTACCACCTTCCTGTTCGAGGCCGAGGACGCGACGTTGACGGGGCCGATGGCGGAACGCTCCGACCCCGGTGCGTCGAACGGCGCCTACGTGGCGACATCGGCGCGCGATCAGGGTACCGCGAGCTTCGCCATCGACGATGCTGAAGCCGGCACCTACGTGCTGTCCGCCCGCGTGCTGGCGGAGACCGGCGGCCGCAACTCGTTCTTCGTCTCCGTCAACGGCGGCCCGGAGCAGTACTGGGACATCACCCCGCTCGCCGGCCAGTGGCAGGTGGCGACGATGACCGTCACCCTCGGCGACGGCGCTAACACGTTGACCTTCCGCGGCCGGGAGGCCAACACCGGCCTCGACAGCCTGAGCCTGAACCTGGGCAGCGCCGTGCCGCCGCCGGGCGAAAACGGCGGCGGCCCCAGCGGCCCGATCACCGGCACCGACGGCGACGACACTCTGACCGGCACGGCCGGTCCCGACGTCATCAAGGCGCTCGCCGGCGACGACGAGGTGTCGGGCCTCGCCGGCAACGACACCATCGACGGCGGCTCGGGCGACGACACCCTGGACGGCGGCGACGACGACGACACGATTGCCGGCGACCGGCTGGCAACGCTCACCGATCTCGGCCGCGAAACCGAAAACAACGACACGTTCGCCACCCGTAATGCGGTCTTCGCCGGACCGATCGATGGCATCGCTTATCAGTGGAGCGGCGAGCTTGCTTCTGGCGGCGGCGATGTGGATTTCGTGGATTTTCAACTCGGCGCTGCGGCAGCCGGCACGCCGTTTATGGTCGAGATGCTGATCGATGATCGACATACGCCCATCAGTCTTGGCCTCTTTGATGCGGCGGGGGAGCTGCTTGAATTTGATGTAGCCGAGCGCCATTCCGAACTCGCGCGAGTTTACGGTATTGTTCCCGGCGACGGCCGGGTGACGGTGGCGGTGAGCAGTGGGACAGACCACGACTTCGACGGCAATGTCGACTGGTCGGGCGCTCCTCACGGCGATCAAGGTCCCTACGAGTTCGTTTTGGGCACCGCGTATACCGACGGTAACGACTCGATACTTGGCGGCAACGGCAACGACGTGATCACCGACGGCGCCGGTAGAACCTCGTCTATAATCGCCGGTCCGGGCGACGACGACGTTACCGTCAATATGGCGATCGAAGAAGAGGTGGCCGGCACGCTAGCTCTCGACATCGTCATCCAGGGCGACGACGGCGCCGATACCATCGTGAGCACGCCCCTCGCCATCAACACCCAGTACGGATATGAGGACGAAAGCCCAGACGGTTTCACGAATATCGTCCATCGCGTCGAAGGCGGCGCCGGCAACGACGATATTCAGATCATCCCAACCGCCGAGGCGAATAACGATGCGTTCAATGCAGGGAGCACACACACGACCGTATTCGGTGACGACGGCGACGACACCATCGACGTCCGTCCGCTGGGCAATCGACACAATGCCGGGACAATCGACGGCGGACCGGGCAACGACGACATCCGCTTCGAAAACGGCGCCTACATCACGAGCGCGTTTGACATCGCGGGCGGCGACGGTGACGACACCGTCACACTGATCGGCAATAAGTCGTACGGCGGCGCGTTCACCGTCACGGGCGGCGTCGGCAACGACACCAGCACGGTCGATTTTGAGTCGTATGACTTCTACAATGCCGAGTTGCGTCTCTTCGTGTTCGGCGACGACGGCGTTGACACCATCGACATTGCCGCCAGCGAGAGCAGCGGGTTCGCGGCGGTTGTCGCCAACGAGGCGCACGGCGGTGCGGACGGCGACACGATCACCGCCCGCGCCGTCGCCTCAGCACGTTACGGATCGACGGCGGACGCGCGAAACGAGCTGTTCGGCGACGACGGCGACGACAGCCTCACCGCCATCGCCAGCGCGACGTCGAGCGTTTCGAGCCATGCAACTGCCGTCAACACGCTCGACGGCGGTGCCGGCAATGACACGCTGGTGGGCGAGATTGCCGCCGACAGCTCATCCGGCCTGAGCCATCTCCTCGGCGGCACCGGCGCGGATCAACTCACCGTCATTCGCGGCGAGAACAACATTCTCGACGGCGGCGCTGGCGACGACACCCTGACCGGCGGCGACAATGCCGACATCTTCGTGCTCCGCGCCGGCGATGGCACCGACACCGTCACCAATTTCCAGAAGGGCAGCGACGTTTTCGTCCTCGACGGCATTGACTATGCCGACCTGGCGATTTCTGCGGCCGGCGGCTCGTCCACCGTCCGTCTCGGCGGCGAGGATCTCGCCATCGTCCAAGGCGTGGTTGGCCTTGCGCCGTCGGACTTCGGGGTCACCGGCCCGGGCATCATCACCGGCACTGCCGGCGACGATTCCCTCGACGGCACGCCCGGCGACGACGTCATCGACGGCCGCGGCGGCAACGACACGCTCACCGGCGGTCTTGGCATCGATACACTTATTGGCGGCCCCGGCGGTGCCGGCGACCGGGACGTGTATCGGTTCGAGACAATCACCGATTCCGGCCTGCTGGTCGGCGAGCGCGATGTGATCAATGGCTTCGACAACCCCGGCGCGGCCGCGGGCGACCTCATCGACCTGTCGGGCGTTGCCGGCGGCGCGTCGCTCACCTTTATGGGCGGCGCCGCGTTCACCGGCGTCAACCAGGTGCGCGTCTACACCCAGTCGAGCAACCAGGCGACGATCGTCGCCATCAACACTGCCGGCGGAACGGCGCCCGAAGCGCGCATCGAAATCCTCGACGGCGGCGTCGACGACAGCGCCTACACGGCGGACGATTTTATCTTAGCCTCCGCCTCCAAGTCCCTCGCCGTTTTCGTCGAGCCGAGCCTGCTTCCCGGCATCTCGACGGCGCTCGACGTCTATCGGGCCGATCTGCAGGACGAAGGCTACGCCGTCACCATCGAGCCGTTTGCCGGTGACGCCGACGACCTGCGCGCCGAACTGCACACCCGATGGGAACAGGGCGGACTCGACGGCGCTTTCTTCATCGGTGACGTGCCGTACAAGAACTTCAACTACGGCGAGACCTTCCCGCACGACCTGTATTTCATGGACCTGGACGGCACGTACGAATTCTTCGACGACCCGGGCGTCAACGACCGTCACGTCGACGGCGCGGGCGATATCGAGCCGGAAATCTACGTCTCCCGGCTGACCACCGGCAACATGGCGTCCGAGACATGGGTTCCCGGCCTCGCCCGGCCTGAGGTCGACCTGGTCAACGACTATCTCGACCGCGTCCACCTCTACCGCACGGGTGATCCGGCGTATCAGTATGAGAACTCAGTGCTGTCGATCGGTGCCGACAATCTGGTGCCGGCGCCTGACACCTACAGCCCCGCCTTCCTTTACGACGAACTGGACAGCGTGCTGGTGAACGACGGCCGGGAAACCAAGGAGGACTATTTCGATCTGCTCGACCAGGACCACGAGTGGCTGCATGTCAACATGCACGGCGGCGCGTTCAACATCCAGGAGACGGACATCGTCCAGGCTGACGCAAAGCCGGGGTACTATTTCCTCTGGCAATGCGGTTCGGGCGACTTTTCCGACGAGGCCGACAATCACGAATTGGAAGCCTACGTGCTCGGTGGCTCCCGCGGCCTGGCGGGCGTCGGTTCGACCAAGTCCGGCGGCATGCAGGACGCGGAAAACTTCTACCAGGCTCTGGGCGAGGGCCAGAGTATGGGCGAGGCGATGCAGCACTATTGGAACCAGCGCGTCGTCGGCACCGACGAGTCGGACCCCCGCAACCTCATCGGCTGGAACTACGGCTTGGTGGTGCAGGGCGATCCGACGCTGCGGCCGGCCTCCATGGGCGACGGGCCGCCGCTGCCGCTGGCCCAGACCGCGGACGATCTGACGCTTGCCCCTGAACCGTTGATCGATCCGCTGGACGGCGACGCCCTTCTCGTCTGAGTGGCTGCAGGCGGTTTCCGCAACACTCCTCGCGCCCCGATCCCCGCACCGGGGCGTCTTTTTGCGCGCACTACAAGTTAAAGGCGTGATCTCGGCGCCGGCGGCGCTCACGTGCTTGCGAGGCCGCTGGCGAGTGTGCTATCGCCCCCCTGGTGGTGCCGGGTCCTTGGCCCCGAACGAGGTCACGTTCCGCCGCAGGCGCGCCGCGGGCGCATATCGGGACAACGCGACAGGCAGGGGAATAAGCCGTGGGCGACTTCAGGCTCAAGCACAACCGCATCGGCGTGCTCACCTCCGGCGGCGACTGCGCCGGGCTCAACGCGGCGATCCGCGCCGTGACCTTCCGCGCCGTCAAGGAATACGGCCTGACCGTCATCGGCATTCACGAGGGCACCGCCGGCCTGCTCAAGCGGCCGATGACGTACGAGCAACTGACGCTGCAGATTTTTACCGGAAACATTTTGCGCTCGGGCGGCACCATGCTGGGTACCGTCAACAAGGGCAATCCCTTCGAGTACCCGATGGCGGACGGCTCCCTCAAGGACCGCTCGAACGAGGTGATCGACGGCTTCAAGGCGCTCAATCTCGACGCGCTGATCGGCATCGGCGGCGACGGCTCGATGCGCATCCTGTCCCGCCTCGCCCGGCAGGGTGACATTCCCTTCGTCGGCATTCCCAAGACCATCGACAACGACGTCGCCCATACGGACTTCGCCATCGGCTACATGACGGCGGTGGACGCCGCCGTCGATGCGCTGGACAAGCTGCAACCGACGGCGGCCAGTCATCGCCGGACGATGGTCCTGGAGGTGATGGGCCGCGACGTCGGCTGGATCGCGCTGGCGGCGGCGATCGCCGGCGGCGCCGACGTGGCGCTGATCCCCGAAATCCCGTTTGAGGTGGAGAAACTGACCGAGCGGCTGAAGGCCATCCACGCGCTTGGGCGCAATCATGCGCTGGTCGTCATCGCCGAGGGCATCCGCCTCGCGTCGGGCGAGCCCGTCGCGCACGCCTTCGCCGACGGCGAGGTCCGATACGGCGGCGTCGGCGCTGCCATCGGCGAGCTGATCGCCACGACCACCGGCGCCGAGACGCGGGTCACGGTTCTCGGCCATGTGCAGCGGGGAGGGGTGCCCAACGCCTTCGACCGCATCCTCGCATCGTCGCTGGGCACCGCGGCGGTCGACCTGATCGCCGATGGAAAGACCGACCGGGTCGTCGTGTGGGAAAACGGCAAGATCGTCGACGCCGCCCTCGACGACGTTGCCGGCACCACCCGGGCGCTGAAGCTCGACGGCACGATGGTTGAAACCGCCCGCCGGATGGGCATCTTCATCGGCGATTGATGCCACGCGGCGCCGGACGTAACAGCACACCGCCGCCGCCGGCGCGACGGGGAGGAGCCGACAATGGTGATGAGCGCCCTCAGATCGTTCTTCCGTATGGAGGCGGCCGGTGGCATCTGCCTGGTCGTCGCGGCGGCGATCGCCATCGTGGTCGCCAATTCGCCGCTTCAGGGGCTTTATCAGGCGTTCCTCGATCTGACCCTGCAAATGCGGGTCGGCGCCGTCAACATCGAGAAGCCGCTGCTGCTGTGGATCAACGACGGGCTGATGGCGGTGTTCTTTCTGCTCGTCGGCCTGGAGGTCAAGCGGGAGCTTAAACAGGGCGAACTGTCCAGCCGCGAGCAGGCGATGCTGCCGGCTGTCGCCGCCGTTGGCGGCATGGTGGTTCCGGCGCTGATTTACGTCGCCGTCAACCTAGGCAGCGATGCTGGCAACCTGAACGGCTGGGCGATCCCGGCGGCGACCGATATCGCCTTTGCGCTGGGCGTGCTGACGCTGCTCGGCCGGCGGGTGCCGCTGTCGCTGAAAGTGCTGCTCACCGCGATCGCCATCTTCGACGACATCGGCGCCATCGTCATCATCGCGCTGTTTTACACCGCCGACCTCTCGGTCGTATCGCTGCTTGGCGGGGCGGCGGCGCTCGCCGTTCTCGTCGTCCTCAATCTCGCCGGCGTCACGCGTAAGGCGCCCTATTTCGTTATCGGCGCCGTGCTGTGGCTGTTCGTGCTGAAATCGGGCGTGCACGCCACGCTCGCCGGCGTTGCGCTGGCGATGACCATCCCGATGACCGCCCGCGTCTCCGACGGCCAGTCGCCCCTGCACGACATCGAGCATGGTCTGCACCGCTGGGTGGCCTTCGGTGTGCTGCCAATTTTCGCCTTCGCCAACGCCGGAGTGTCCTTCGCCGGCATGGGCTATTACAGCTTCGTCGAGCCGGTGACGCTCGGCATCGCGCTTGGCCTCGCCGTCGGCAAGCCTGTCGGCATTCTCGGCTCCATTCGCCTCGCCGGCATGGCCGGGCTGGCCCGCGCGCCTCAAGGTGTCTCCTGGGCGCAGCTTTTCGGCATGTCGGTGCTGTGCGGTATCGGCTTCACCATGAGCCTGTTCATCGGCGGCCTCGCCTGGGAGCACGGCGGCTTCGACGCGCCGGTGCGCCTCGGCGTCCTTTCCGGATCGATCGTCTCCGCCGTCGTCGGCGCGGTCGTCCTTTTGTTGGCGCCCGGCGCGCGCGAGCCGGTCGGCCAAGTCATGGAGCCGGTTTCAACCGTACCCGATGCATCGCCGCCCGACGGATCGTCGCCGGTCGGGGAGATTCCGGCCGGTACGCCTCCACGCTAGCAGAAAGCTGCCCAGATGCGGCTTTGTCTTGCCCGGCCGTGCGCGTAAACTGTGCCGCGCGACGCGTCCGAACAGGGAGCCCCAAGGACATGACATCACGTCGATGGAACCGGCGTCTGCGCGGAGCGGTACCGGCGGCGCTTGCCTGCGTCGCGCTGGCAACCGGCGGCTGCGAGCTTGGGCTGCATCAGGTCGAGCAGGCGACGGCCGGCGGTTGCGACGCGTGGCAGACCGGGTGTCCCATCGTCATCGATATCGCCCACGGCGACCCCATTCAAGAGGCACGCGTCGATACCCGCCGCGCCGCCATCCTCGCCGCCGCCCAACAGGCGCCCTACCGCCAGTGCAACCTCTTTCCTCCCGGATGCCAGGCCCGCGTAATCGGTGACGTTCTCGTCGACAGATATCTTTTCGTGTTTTAAAAACGGCGCCGCGCGCACGTTTCCGTGCGGCACCGAAGGCCCGCGGCCGCCGGGCTAACAAAATACGACGACGGTTCACGCCAGCATGACAGGAACGCGAACGAGACGGATCCGGGGAGCGCTGTTGCTGCTTCTGCTGGCGCTCGTCATTCTTGGCGCCTGTCAGCAGGCGCCGATCACGCCCGACCCGACGCTGTTCAAGACCCCCGACACACCGTACGGTTTCCTGTGGGACGATCCGCTCGTCGCTACCGTCGTCACCACGCCGCCGCAGCAGCGCGCGGCCCTTCCAGAGCAGGTGCCGGTCAGCATCCGGCGCGTTAACGTGCCGGACACACCGCCGGTACCGCCCGCGCTCTGGTATCAGCATGGCATGCCGTACGCGCTGGCCGCGCAGCCGGGACCGGCGCCGCTGGTCTTTATCATTGCCGGCACCGGCGGCAATGCCACCTCCAAGACGACCACCACTCTGACCCGGGTGCTGTACGCCAGCGGCTATCATGTGCTGGCGGTGCCGTCGCCGACCCACGCCGACTTCATGGTCAACGCGTCGTCGACCGGCGTGCCGGGCCGTCTTCAGCAGGACGCGCGCGATCTCTATCGGGCCATGAAACTGGCTTATGACGACGTTCGCGACGACATCGATATCACCGGCACCCGGCTGACCGGCTACAGTCTCGGCGGCTGGCACGCCGCCTTTGTCGCCTATCTCGATGCCGAGTACGATGATTTCGGGTTCGAGCGGGTGCTCCTACTCAATCCGCCCGTCAGCCTCTACCGATCGATGACCATCCTCGACAACATGCTCGTCGACAACATCGAGGGCGGCATCGACGGCGTGCCCGCCTTTGCCGACCGGGTGCTGGCGCAGCTTTCGAGGCTCTATGCCGAAAGCGCGCAGATGGGCGATTTCTCCGGCAACTTTCTTTACGCCGCGTACCTGCAACTGAAGCCGACGGACCAGGCTCTCGCGGCGCTGGTCGGCATGGTCTTTCGGCTGATCGCCGTCGATACGGTGATGACGGCCGACCTGGTCAGCCGCGAGGGCACCATCGTCACGGCGTCGGCGGAACCGACCTGGTTCACGCCGCTGTCCCCCTACTGGCCACCGAGCGTCCGGGAAGGATTTACCGGCTATCTGGACAATCTGCTGCTGCCGTACTTCCGCCGCCAGGACCCGGGACTGTCGCGGGAAACGCTCGTGCACGAAGCGACGCTGGAGCGTATCGAGCCCTTTCTCGCCGAAAGCGAGAAGATTTACATGATCACCAACGCCGACGACATCATCCTAGCCGACGGTGACGTGGCCTGGTTGACGCGCGTTTTCGGCGACCGGGCCACGGTGTTCCCGCACGGCGGCCATTGCGGCAATTACGAGTACCCGCACGTCGTCGCGGCGATCAACCAGGCCCTCGCGCCGGAAGCCGCTGCAGCACCCGCCTCGTCGTCCGGCGCAGCGGTGACGCCGTGAGCGCGCGTTCAACCATGCGGGCCGGGGCTCTCGTCCTTGCCGCCGTCCTGGCGCTCGCTGGCTGTGCCGGCAGCCGGGACTCCGGGTCCGGCGATCCCGGTGCCGGCGATCAGACGTGGCTTCCCCACATCGATGCCACGCGCGGCGTCTGTCCGCCGCCGGCGGCACCCGGCGAGGCCCTCGTCGCTGACGACCCCGAGGAGCGCAGCTACGAGGACCACCTACAGCAAATAATCGCTGTCGACGATCCCATCGAGCCGTTCAACCGCGGCGTTTACGCGTTCAACTATCTGTTCGACCGCTATATCTTCATTCCTGTCGTCGATGTCTACAAGGCGGTGGTGCCCGAGGTGCTGCGCGACCGCTTTCACGACTTCTTCTCCAACATCAACGAGCTGATCACCTTTGCCAACCTGGTCCTACAGGCGCGGCCGGGTCCGGCGGCGCAGACGGCGTTCCGTTTCGGCGTCAACTCGTCGCTGGGCATGTTCGGGTTTATCGACATCGCCTCGGCCGTCGGCATGCAGGGATACAAGGAGGACTTCGGCCAGACCATGGGCTGCTGGGGCGTCCCACCCGGACCGTATCTGGTCCTGCCGTTCCTCGGCCCGTCCAGTGTCCGCGATGCCAGCGGTACCGCCGTCGATCGCGTCGCGTTTACCCTTATCGATCCGTTCGGCGCATCGTCCTACGACGACGCGGCACTGCCCATCCTGGTCGGCTTCTCGGTCATCAACGCCATCGACACGCGTTCCGGCATTCCGTTCCGCTACTTCTCGTCCGGCTCGCCGTTCGAATACGAATACATCCGCCTCCTGTTCACCCGCATGCGCCGCGCCGACCTCAGTCGCTGACCGGACCGGCGAGCGCGCCTGCCGGGTCGGCCTGCTGGCGGCGCAGGTGACGCGGGTCGGCGGATTTTTCCAGCAAATCGGCGAAGTATTTCCGCGTTTTCGGCATCTGCAGCAGCATGCTGAGGCTTTTTTTGTGCGTCTTCGTCACCGCTGTCGACGGATCGAAGTATGCCCTGGCGTTGGCGACGCTGAGGACGAACGGCGGCTTGCCTTCCCGGACCAGCAGATAGCTCATGATCAGGGCGCCGGTGCGGTGGTTGCCCTCGATGTAGAGTTGCGGCTCGCTGAGCACCCGGATGTAGACGCCGGCGGCTCGCCGCCAGACCGTGTCCCGCCGATGCATCTCGTACCATTCGACGATGTCGCGGACCCCGCCGCCCGGCTGCTCCCAGAAGCGTGCCTCGGTTGCCGCCAGGTGCTTGGCGTTGGCCTTGCGCTGCGCGGCACTGTTGCCGCAGAGGACGATGCTGTTGAGGTCCAAAAGGTGGTGCAGATGGCCGACGGTGAGCAGGCCGATGCCGTCGGCGATCAAACGATCGACCGCGGCATAACCCGCCATCATGGTGTCGATCACGCTGTCGCTGAGATGGTCGCGGGGGCTCTGCAGAACCTCGTTGATGCGCGGAAATTCCGCCTGCAACTCACGCAGGGATGTCTCGATGGCCGCCAGGTCGAGACGATAGGCCGGCATGCGCGCCCCCCCGCGTCAGTCGAGAAACCAAACCACCGCCACATTACGGCGTACGGTGGCGTCGATCGGTGCGACTCCCGGACGGCCTCCTTGAACGAAGGCCATCCGCCATCTCGTTCCTTACCTTAACTTAGATCGTGTAGACAACTCCGCTACCGGATCGTCGCCAGCGCGTGCTGTCCCTTGGCGACGATGCCGTCGGGCAGGGGGATGTAGCCGGCGAGCGCGGCGCCGGAAACCCTCTGGCCTTCGGTCAGCCCCCAGCCGACGAAGTCGCGGATCGCCGCCGCCTTGCGGTCATCATCATAGCGCGCGTACAGCATCATCCATGAATAAGTGACGAGAGGGTAGGCGCGGGCCGCGGACGGGTCGTCGACGGTGCCGCGCAGCTGCGCATCCATCGTTTCCGTCGCTTCCGCCAGGGCCTCGAGGCCGGCCGCTTCGGACGGCATGACGTAGTTGCCGGACCGGTTCTGCAGCGCCGCCACCGGCAGCCCGAGCCGCTTGGCGAAGCCGTACTCGACATAGCCGATGGCGCCCTCGCTGACCTTGATGCGCGTCGCCACGCCCTCGTTGCCCTTGACCTGCATGGCGCCGCCGGGCCAGTCGATCAGCTTGGCGCCGCCGAGCTTTTTCTCCCGCCATACTGGGCTGACGGCGTTCAGGTGGCTGGTGAAGGCGAACGTCGTGCCGCTTGAGTCGAGCCGCGTCACCACCGCGATGTTCCGCTTCGGCAGCGTAATGTCGGGGTTGGCCTCTTGGATGCGCGGATCGTTCCACTGGGTGATCTCGCCGGCGAAGATGGCCGGATAGACGTCGCGCGGCAGCTTAAGCTCGCCGTCCAGGCCGGGAAGCGAATAGGCGACGACGATCATTCCCGCCGTCGCCGGCACCAGCACGACACCGTCGTCGACGCGCGCCATCTGCTCGTCGGTCATCGGCGCGTCGCTGGCGCCGAAATCCACCGAGTGGGTGATGAAGCGGTTGATGCCGGCGCCGCTGCCGACCGCCTCGTAGGTGATGTCCACACCCGGATGATCGGCATGGTAGGCGTCGATCCATGCCTGATAGAGTGGCGCCGGAAAAGTCGCGCCGGCACCGCGCAGCCACAGCATGTTCTCCCCGGCGGCGGCGGCGCTGGTGGCGCCGGCCAGGCCGCTAAAGGCTACGAGGGCGACGGCCGCCAGGGTGTTCAGCACCCGTGCGGCGGCGGGTCCGGTCTTCTCCATCTCGCGTTCCCCCCGATGCTCAGCTGAACTCGCCGCGGATGTACTCCTTGGTGAGCTGTTCCTGCGGATCCTCGAAGATCTGCTTGGTCTCGCCCATTTCGACCAGATAGCCGGTCCGCCCGCCCTTGGAGATGTCGACGGCGAAAAACGCCGTCGTGTCGGCCACCCGCGTCGCCTGCTGCATGTTGTGCGTGACCAGCGCCACCGAATACTTGCTCTTCAGGTCGATCATCAGCTCTTCGACCTGGCGCGTCGCGATCGGGTCCAGCGCCGAGCACGGTTCATCCATCAGCAGCACTTGCGGCTCTGTGGCGATGGCGCGCGCGATGCAGAGCCGCTGCTGCTGGCCGCCGGACAGCGACAGGCCGCTGGATTTCAGCTTGTCCTTCACCTCTTTCCACAGCGCCGCGCGCTGCAAGGCTCGCTCCACCCGCTCGTCCATGTCGCCCCGGAAGCGGTTGAGGCGCAGCCCAAAGGCGACGTTGTCATAGATGCTCATGGTGAACGGGTTCGGCTGCTGGAACACCATGCCGATGTAGCGGCGGACGACCACGGGATCGACGTTGCGGGCATAGATGTCCTGGCCGAGAAAATGCACGTGACCCTCGAAGCGGAACACCGGGATCATGTCGTTCATGCGGTTCAGGCTGCGCAGCACGGTGCTCTTGCCGCAGCCGGACGGTCCGATGAAGCCGGTGATCTTGCCTTTCTCGACCGGCACCAGGCTGTTGCGCACGGCGAGAAAATCGCCGTAATAGACTTTCTCCAGATTGCAATCGATCGCCACCCTGTCGTGCGGCACGTGCCAAGCGGCGGCGGAGGAAGCGTCGACTTCGGCTTTCTGCGGCATGTTCATTGTCTTCGGTCCCGCGTGTTTACTCAGACTTTGGGGCGGCCCACCAGGCGGCTGAGGATGTTGAATACCAAGACGATCAAGACGAGGACCAGTGACGCGGCCCAGGCGAGTTCGATCTGGTTCTCGAACGGCATGCCCGAGAAGTTGTAGATGAGGATCGACAGCGACGCCGTCGGTTCGTGCAGGCTTTGCAGCCAATAGTTGCTGAACAGCGCGGTGAACAGCAGCGGCGCCGACTCGCCTGCGGCGCCGGCGATCGCCAGCATGACGCCGGTAAGGATGCCGGGCAGACCGGTGGGCAGCACCACCTTCCAGACCACCTGGCTGCGCGTGCATCCCATGCCATAGGCGGCGTCCTTCATCCGCTGCGGCACCATCTTCATCGCTTCCTCGGCGGTCAGGATCACCGTCGGTAGCATCAGCACCGACAGCGCGATACCGCCGGCGATCGCCGAATAGGTGCCCATCAGCAGCACCACCGCGGCATAGGCGAACACGCCGGCAAGGATGGACGGAAAGCCGGTCAACACCTTGGCGAGGAAACGCGCTCCCGCCGCCAGTTTGCTGGTGGTGCCGATTTCCGACAGATACGCGGCGGCCATGATGCCGATGGGCACGCTGATCAATGCGGCGATGCCCACCATGGTCAGCGTGCCGATGATCGCGTTGCCGAAGCCGCCGCCCATCTCGAAGCCGGCCGGCGGCAGCTCGGTAAACAGATCGAGGCTGAAGCGCGCTCCGCCCTCTACCACCAGCATGTAGATGACGGAGAACAGCGGCACCGCGCCCAGCAGGGCGACAAACCAGGTAAAGCCGGTCAGGAACGCGCTGCGCAGCGCGCGCGGATCGCGCAGGTTGCGGTTGAGATTGGGCCGTGCTTCCGGCCCGGTTTCCTCGAAGGCGTCGAAGGCGTCGAAGGCGGTCATCGGGTCCTCACTGCTGCTTCACGGCGATGGACATGACGAGCAGACCGATGACGTTGACGATCAGCGTGATCGCCAGCAGCGCGATCGCCGCGTACATCAGGGCCTGCACCTCGATGGCGCCCGCTTCCGGAAAGCTGTTGGCGAGCAGCGCCGCCAGCGTGTTGGCCGGCGCGAACAGCGACAGGCTGATCTGGTTGGAGTTGCCGATCAGCATCGCCAGCGCCATCGTTTCGCCCAACGCGCGCCCGAACCCCAGCACCAGCGATCCGAAGATGCCGCGCGACGCCGTCGGCAGCAGCACCTTGGTGATCGCTTCCCAGCGCGTCGTGCCCATACCGTAGGCCGCTTCCTTCACCTTGTAGGGGATCAGATGCAGCGCATCCTGGGAGATGGCGGCGACGGTGGGGAGGATCATGATCGCCAGGACAAGTGCCGCCGGCATCAGGCCGGGTCCGCTCAACGACGATCCGAACAGCGGAATGAAGCCCAGCGTTTCGTGCAGCCAGTTGGCGACCGGCCGCAGCGCTGGAATGACGACGTAGATACCCCACAGACCGTAAACGACGCTGGGAATGGCGGCCAGCAACTCGACGATGGTGCGAAAGATCACCGCCAGCTTCGGCGGCAGGAACCCCTGCGTCAGAAAAATGGCGATAAAGATGCCGAAAAAGCCGCCGATGGCCAGCGCCAGCAGCGAGGAATACATCGTCCCCCAGATTTCCGGCAAAATGCCGAATTGCTCTTCCGAGACGTTCCACGACGACGTGGTCAGAAAGCTCAGCCCGTACTCGCTGATTGCCGGCGCCGCCTGGCCGCCGATCTCCCAGATGATGTACGCGACCAGCACGAGGACCACCGCGGCGCCGGCATAGGCCAGCGCCCGAAACAGGCGGTCGGCGAGATAGTCGCCGCCGGACGGCGGGCCGGAAACGGCCTCGGTGCCGGCCGAAGCGACGGCCTGACTAAACGGGTTCGATGCCATGATCCGGCCTATCCAATTCTTGCTTGGTTTAAGTCGTTCCAAAAATCAGATCGTCCGGGGCGAAACAGTCCCGGACGATCTGCGAGTTACCGGCCTTATTGGATTTGCTCGGCGGCGACTCTGATCTTCTCGATCACGTTCTCGGGCAGCGGGATGTAGCCCATCTTGTCGGCCATCTTCTGTCCGTCGGTGACGCCATACTCGACCAGCTTGCGCAGAGCCTCGGCGTGGGCCTCGTCCTGCTCCTTGTAGAACAGCATCCAGGTGAAGGTGGCGATCGGGTAGGAGTCGGCGCCTGTCGGGTCGTTGACCCAGCCAATCAGGTTTTCGTCGAAGTCGACGCTTGCCAGCGCGGCCGGGCCGCCTTCGCCGCCGGGGGCGACAAAGTTGCCTTCCCGGTTCTGCAGCATCGCGGATTTCGCGCCGGTCAGCTTGGCGTAGCCGTACTCGATGTAGCCGATGGCGCCCGGCGTCTGCTTGATGGTGGCGGTGACGCCGTCGTTCTTCGGCGCGCCGACGAACTTGTTGCTGCGCGGCCATTCAACCGTTTTGCCGGCGCCGACGTCCTTCTTGAATTCATCGCTGACGGCGCTGAGGTGGCTGGTAAAGACGAAGGTCGTACCGCTGGAATCCGACCGGCGGACGACGGTGATCGGCAGATCCGGCAGCTTGACGCCGGGATTCGTCTCGGCGATCCGCTTGTCGTTCCAGTTCGTGATTTTGCCGAGGAAGATGTCCGGATAGACGTCGTGCGCCAGTTTCAGGTCCTTGACGTCGCCCGGCAGGTTGTAGGCAAGGACGATCTCACCCGCCGTCATCGGCAACAGCACGACGCCGCCTTTGACCTGGGCCATTTCTTCCTCGCTCATCGCGGCGTCGCTGGCGGCAAACGCGACCGTCTTGTTGATGAAGTCCTGAATGCCGGCGCCGCTACCCTTGGCCTGGTAATCGATGGTGATGCCGTCGTTCTGCTTGCTGAAATCCTTGAACCAGGCGGAATAGATCGGAAACGGAAAGCTGGCCCCGGAACCGGTGAGGCGCACCTCTTCCGATCGGGCCGGCGAGGCCGCGGTGGTCGTCAGCCCCAGGGCAACGACGGCGGCAAAAAGCCCGCTGAGCACGCGCATGATTGGTCACTCCCCATCCGTGTTTGTTCGGTTGACGAACACTTACACCTTTTGAGTTACGGTAATGTGACACCCGGCCAATTTTCTTGAGTCGTCCCGACACCCCGGGTGAGGACAGAGTCCATCCGAGCCGAAAGGCTTCGGATCGGTCGCCCCGCGCCCGATGGCCCCGCGTCAGCCGACGATGTGGTAACCGCCGTCGATGTACATCACGTCGCCGGTGATCAGCTTGGCGTAATCGGTGGCGAGAAACGCCGTCGCCAGGCCGACGTCCTCGATCGTGCTCAGCATCCGCGCCGGCGCCTTTTGCGCCGCCCTGTTCATCAGTTCGTCGAAGCGGTCGATGCCCGACGCCGCCCGGGTTTTGATCGGGCCGGGCGAGATCGGATGCACCCGGATGCCCTTCGGGCCGAGCTCCGCGGCTAGGTAGATCGCCGCCGTTTGCAGTGCCGCCTTTACGGGCCCCATCAGGTTGTAGTGCTCGACGACCCGCTCGGCGCCGTAATAGCTCATGGTGAACAGCGTGCCGCCTTTGGTCATGAGCGGTTCGGCCAGCTTCGCCATACGAATGAACGAATGGCAGGACACATCCATGGCGAGCAGGAATCCCTCTTTCGAGCAGTCGACGACGCGGCCGTGCAGATCGTCGCGGGGCGCGAAGGCGATCGAGTGCAGCGCGGTGTCGAGGACTCCCCATTTCCGTTCGATCGCCTCGAAAACCGCCTCCATCTGGCCTTCTTCACGAACGTCGCAGGGCAGAAACAGGCCTTCGGGGACACCCAGATGATCCGCCAGCGGCTGGGTGTACTTTTTCGACTTCTCGTTCAGGTATGTAATCGCCACCTCGGCACCGAGCGCCTTGAAGGCCAGCGCGCAGCCATAGGCGATGGACTCGTTGTTGGCGATGCCCAGTACGAGCGCTTTCTTTCCCTCAAGACCGCCTTCCGGACCGGCGATCCGTTCCCTGAGATCCACAAAAAACCGCTCTGTCTCCGTCAACGTGCTCATGGCTGGACTCCATTCTATGGCTTGTTCTTGCAGGGATGACCGGTCTTGCGGTTCAGGCACCGTTCAGCAGCGTCTGGGTGTGAAGGGCGATCATCTGCTCCTCGTTGGTGGGAATGACCCACGCCGAGACAAGGCTGTCGGCGGTGGTGATGCGGGGGCCGCCCTCACGGTTGGCGTCCGCGTCCAGTTCGACGCCCAGCCATTCCGCCTGCCGGCAGACGGTTTCCCTGATCGCGGCCGAGTTCTCGCCGATGCCGGCGGTGAACACCAGCGCGTCGATGCCGCCGAGGGCGGAGGTGAGCGCGCCCAGGTGTTTGCCGATGTGATAGACGAACAGCTCGATCGCCTCTTTTGCCGCAGGCTCGTTGCTTGCCTCTAGGTCGCGCATGTCGTTGGAGATGCCGGACACGCCGAGCAGGCCGGATTCCTTGTAGAGCAGGCGTTCGATGCGGGCCAAGTCGTAGCCGCGCTCCTGCATCAGATAGAGCACCACCCCCGGATCGAGGGCGCCGGTGCGCGTGCCCATGGGCAAACCGTCGACGGCGGTGAAGCCCATCGTGCTCTCCACCGAGCGGCCGTCTGATATCGCGCACATGCTGGCGCCGGAGCCCAGGTGGGCGACGACCACCCGCCGCGCCTCGGGGTCGTACGCCGGAACCTGGCGGGCGATGTACTCGTAGGACAGGCCGTGAAAGCCGTAGCGCCGCACACCGTCCTCGCTGAGCGCACGCGGGATCGCGAACATCTGCGCAATCGGCGGCTGGCTGCGATGAAAGGCGGTGTCGAAGCAGGCCACCTGCGGCAGGCCGGCGTCGACCTCGGCGACAGCGCGCACAGCGGCCAAGTTGTGCGGCTGGTGCAGCGGCGCCAGCGGCACCAGCGTCTCGAGCGTTGCCAACACGCCCGCATCGATGCGCACCGCCCGATCGTAGCGCAGGCCCCCATGGACGACCCGGTGGCCGGCGGCGATGATAGTGATGTCGCCGCCGTTTCGGGCGATCCAGTCGAGGATAAAGCGCATCGCGCCGGTGTGGTCCAGCGTCGAGCCGCGGGGCCATTCGTCGTGTTCGTCGATGATCTGACCGTCGGCGTCCTTGACCTGGAAGGCCGGATCGCTGCCGATTCCCTCCATCTGACCCTTGGTGAGGAGCGTCGGTGTGTCGCCGCCGACGGCGAAGCCGGCGAACTTGATCGACGACGAGCCGGCGTTGATGACCAGTACGGTGTCGGTCATCGCGGCTACTCCGCCGCTTTCAGCAACGCCCGGCCGCGGGCGATCTCCGCCTCCATCAGCACCGCGACGGCGCACGACGCGAGGCGCGTTCGCGCACTGTCGGCGCGGCTGGTCAAAATCACCGGCACCCGGGCACCGACGACGATGCCCGCCGCCTCCGCGTTCGCCATGAAGGTGAGTTGCTTGGCCAGCATGTTGCCGGCTTCCAGGTCCGGCACCACAAGGACGTCGGCGAGGCCGGCGACGGGCGAGACGATGCCCTTGGTTTCCGCTGCGTCCAAATCGATGGCGTTGTCGAAGGCGAGCGGGCCGTCCAGGATACCGCCGGTGATCTGGCCGCGGTCGGCCATCTTGCACAGTGCCGCCGCATCGATGGTGGATGGCATCCCCGGCGTGACCGTTTCCACCGCCGCGAGGATCGCCACCTTCGGGCAGTGGATGCCGATGGCGCGCGCCACTTCGATGGCGTTCTGGACGATGTCCCGCTTGGTCATCAGGTCGGGCGTGATGTTGATGGCGGCGTCGGTGACGATAATCGCCCGCGGATAGGTGGGAACCGCCAGCACGAAACAGTGGCTGATGCGCCGCTCCGTGCGCAGGCCCTTGTCCTTGCGGACCACCTCGTGCAGCAGTTCGTCCGTGTGCAGGCTGCCCTTCATCAGGGTCTGCGCCTCGCCCGAATGGACAAGCGCCACCGACAGTTCGGCCGAATGGTGGCTGTGGTCGCTGTTGACGATCCGGTACGGCCCGACATCGATGTTGCAGTCGGCGGCGATGCTGCGGATCTTGCCTTCCGGGCCGACCAGGATCGGCTCGATCAGGTCGTGCTCCGCGGCTTCGAGCGCGCCTTTAAGCGCGTCGTCGCTGCACGGGTGAACGACGGCGCAGACCAGTCTCGGCCGGCCCTCGCATAGTTTCAGCAGATCGAGATAACGGTCCTCGCGGTGCAGGCGTACCTTCGGCAGCTCGCGCGACGCGAAGCGGCGTTTTTCCCTCGGCACCAATACGTCGGCGGTGCCGGAGACGACGGCCTCGCCCTCGGGATTGACAGCTTCGCAGGCCAGAAGCACCGTGTTCTCCGCAGCGTTCTTCTCCGTCACGGTAATCGTCGCGGTGACCGGCCGGCCGACCGGCAGCGGCCGTTTAAAATCGACGTCGACGTGGCGCGCGATCGAACCGAGGCCGGGAAGCTGCGTTCCGGCCAGCGTCGCGAACAGACTCGCCGCCCACATGGTCAGGCCGCCGCCCTGGCCAAACATGGACGTATCGTCGGGACCGGGGTCGAGATCGACCAGGTTCAGGTTGCCTGTGACGGCGGCCCAAGTCTCAACGTCGTCCGCGCGCAAGGCGCGAGTGACCGTCGCCGTGTCGCCGATCTGGATCTCATCGAACAGCTTGTTTTCGATGTATGTTTCCATGTCCGCGCTCCTTACCTGACGGTGGATTATGCTTCCGTCCGGTTCCTAACTGCACTCGATGTCCGAGACAAGGTCAAGGCGCTCCGATCGGCGCGCCGCGACGCGACGCGGCCGATCGGGACGATGGGTATCGCGATCACGCCGCCTGAAGCTGCAGCACCGTCGACAGCCGATCCAGTACAATCCGCTGCTGGTCGCTGACCACGCCGTCGCCCATGGCGATGGCACGCGCAATGTCCCACGCCTGCTGGCGCTCTTCGGGCGTTTGCAAAAGGTCGGTCAGGGTGTCGAGGGCGCGGTCGGGGTCCAGCTGCACCATATAGGACTGCTCGCGCAGGAGACGCTTGCGCTCGCCCACCGACAGCTCGGCAAGCCGGGGATGCTTCTCGCGCAGCGTCCGGCCGGCTTCCATCTCGCGCTCGTTGATGCCGCCGGATCCGATCATCAGCGCCGCGACGATGCGCGCCCAGCCCTCGGCGAAGCCACCTTCGTTGATCCGCGTCTTGAACCGCTCGACGGCGGCGTCCAGTTCCGTCTGCTCCCGTTTGGAGCGGACGATCGGCGCGAACTTCGCCGCCAGCATGTCCTCTTCGGTGTAGAAAAAGGCGCCCAGCGAGTTCGGCCCGTAGATGGCCTTGAACATCCGTTCCTGCATGCCGTCGCGAACCTCGCGGTAGTGCTCGAGGCCGTCGACGATGGCGCCGGACAGGCGCTCCTCGGCAACACGCAAGACGTTGTCCTCGGCGGCCGGCCGCCGGTTCTCGCGCACCATCGGCGCCAGGATCCGCGCCCACCAGAGCATCGGGTTCTCGTCGGAGAAAAAGCGGTACTGCATCCTAAGCGGATGCGCCTCGCGCAGGGCGCGCGCGACCGGCGCGGTGACCATCATCCGGACCCACGGGCTGATGAAGGCGTCGTAAAACCGGGTATTGATCTCCGACACCAGCTTCGACGCCGGGAAGAACTCGACGTCCTGCTGGTTGTCGTCGAGCCGCCGGATGTCCTCGATGGAGCGGACCTCGAAGCGCGTTTCGTACAGATCCTCGGGGCGGTCGCCGGAACCCGCCGGCATCTTATCCACCACCATCTCGTACAGCCCCGGCGGCAGGATATCGATGAAATCGATCGCCTCGTTGATCTCATAGTGTTCCTTGGTCGCCACCTTGCCGGAGACGAAGATCCCCAGGTGGCCGATGTCGCGGTGCAGGGCGTAGACGATGGTCTTGCCGTGGTGGCGGATCTCCTCGTCGGAGCCGTACACGTCGATGATCCAGTTCAGCGCCTGTTGCGGCGGGGTGATGTTGTCGCCGCCGGACGCGAACACCACCACCGGCGCCTCGACGTCCTTGAGGTCGAGCTTGCCGCCACTTTCCAGTCGGATGGCGCCGCGCTGCAGTTTGTTGCCGACGAACAGGTCGTCGACGATGCGCATCATCTCGGTCTTGGTGAGGATGAAGAAGCCGGTCCACCAGCGCTCGAAGTCGAGGAAGCGCTCCCGCTCCGTGTCGATGTTGCGATAGAGATTATACGGCTTCGACCACAGCGTGTTCGCCGGATTGAGCCTCTCGAAATTCGAAACCAGATGGGCGCCGTCGAAGGTGCCGCCGCCGAGGTCGCACAGCATCGACGTCATCCAGGCGCCGCCGATCAACCCGCCCATGTAGCGCATGGGGTTTTTGCCGTCGACGCCGGCCCAGTACGACATCGGCGCGCCGCAGACGATCACCGGGCCCATGATCCCCGGTTCCACCGCAGCGAGGCCGAGAACCGCCCAGCCGGCCTGGCAGTTGCCGATCACGGCCGGCTTGCCGTCGGCGTCGGGATGGCGTGCGGCCACTTCTTGGATGAAGCGGGCTTCGGCGGCCGACACGTCGGCTAGGGTCTGGTTGGGCATCGGTTCTGAGCGAAAGGCGACGAAGTACGTCGGATGGCCGGCGCGCAGCGAGACGCCCACCTGACTGTCCTCCTTCATGCCGCCGATCCCGGGACCGTGTCCGGCGCGGGGATCGAAGACGATGAAGGGGCGTTTCTTGGCGTCGACGCTCATCCCCGGCTTCGGCAGAATCTCGAGCAACAGGTAATTGGCGGGGCGGGTGAAGGTGGCGGAGTCGAGAACGACCTCATAGTCGAAATCGAGGACGGGCGGCATGCCCCGCTGGCGGTGATTAAGATAGGTGTTGCCGCGCTCGCGCAGCACGTCGGCCATGAGAACACCGCGCTGCACGCCGTCGACCCAATACTCGGCCGCGTCCCGGAACACCTTGATTGCCGGCATCGTCATCAGGGTGTCGGTGATGCCGGCGGGACCCGCCGGCGCTTCGGCGGCGGTGTTATCGCCCCCTGTGGTGGGCCACGCGGATGGCCACATCCCGTTGCCGCTCTGTGGTGACCAGATGAACAGGCACCGCTGCATCAGCGACACCCAGTCCTGCACCGCGTCCTGCATCACCTTGAACGCCGGAAACGCCATCAAAGCGTCCGCAGCGGTCGATATGGGGTCGACATTCCCACTGGGCGCCGACGCTTCCGCCCGTGCGCCACCTCGTGTTGCGGCCATCCCAATTCCCTTCCGTTGCGTGAATACCCGCGCCTTATACGACACGGCGGCGCGGGCAGTGCATCGGGTTTGCGGAACTTTTTATGAAAATTACGTAAAATTTTATGTACACGCATAGAATTAACGGCGAAATCAAGAAATTTTATGATGAAAAGAATGGGGTATTAGCCTTACGCATATTTGCATACACCACTTTATTATCCAGTATTTCATATATTTCTCGTAAATTTATTTTTAGTTGTTTTCTTTTTTGCCATTTCCTAAGTATGATTTCGCGCACGCAAAAATTTTTTGTGGTGTATCGATGCGACACGTTGTGGTGCCGTTAATCGGGTTGATCGCCGTTGCCGTTGCCGTCGGTTTTGCCTGGGCGTGGTACGACTCGCACCGGGCCAGGCACGTTCTTGTTCTGGCGTCAGGGCCGAAGGACAGCGAGCACTATTCCTTCGCCAAGGCGTTCGCCGGCGTTGTCGAGGCCCGCGACCCGCGTCTCAAGATCCGCGTCATTGAGACCTTCGGGCCGGGTGAGAATGCCGTTCTTCTTGCGGACAACACGGCCCAGATCGCTTTGGTGAGCGGCGATACGCCGATCCTGCCGCCGATGCGGGTCGTCGGCTTTCTGTTTTCGGAACTGTTTCACCTGATCGCCCGCTCCGATAAAGCCATCGGCGGTGTTGCCGACGTGCGCGGAAAGGTGGTCGGCCTGTTGCCGGAAGGCAGCAACTCGCGCGCGCTTTTCTGGCCCCTCATCGAGCATTACGGCATCTCGCGCTACGATGTCGCCGCGATGACGGTGCTGCCGCGCGAGGCCGAGGCCGCGCTGCGCGACGGCCAGATCGACGTCTATTTCCGCGTCGCCGCTCTCGGCAACGAATACATCAAGACCCTTCTCAGCACGTTGCCGCTGGATCTGGTGGCCATCGATCAGGGGGCGGCGCTGCAACTGACGCTTCCGGCTCTGGAGCCGCATGTCATTCCCAAGGGTACCTACGACGGGGCGCGGCCGACACCGGCCGCCGATCTGCCGGTCGTCGGTGTGCGTGGGCTGCTTGTGACTACGGATCGCCTGAAGGACGATGTCGCCTATTCGCTCACCCGTACTCTCTACGAGGCTCGCCGGGACCTGGTCGCGCTGGACCAGCGGTCATCGATGATCGAGCCGCTCAACCAGGGGGTGGCACTGCATCCGGGCTCGGAAGCGTATTTCCGCAAGGACGACCCGCTGTTCATTGTCGAATACGCCGAGACCATGGGCTTCGTGCTGTCGGCGAGCGTGCTTCTGTTTTCGGGCCTCTGGCATATGAAGCTGCGCAACGACCGGCGCAACAAAAACCGCGCCGACGTCTACAACGCCCGCCTGGTGGCGCTCGCCGACAGTGCCCAGCGCACCGACAGTCTGGATGAACTGGATTCCTTGCGGCGGGAATTGTTCATGATCTTCCGGCAGGTGTTCGCTGATTTGGATGGCGATCGGGTGCCGCCCGACGCCATCCCCGGCTTCACGCTGGCGTTAACGGTCGCGGCTCAGTTGATCCACGACCGGCGGTCCCTACTGGCACCGGATACCACATCCTCTCGTCCGCTGGGGTGAGGATGTCGACAGAGGGGAGCGCGGTAACGGGTCGCCCCAATCTGCCTCCGGTGCCGGGAGCGAAGACAGACGTTAGGCGGCCTTTGTCGCCGACGGTGTCAGGTCGAGACGATCAGCCAGCTCGGCCAGATAGCGCCGTTCGGTGAACCGCTGAACGGATTGAAGCATGACGTGACGATCCCTTCTGATCGGTACGGACCGGGTGCGACCCCGACCGTGACTGACAAAAGGACCGCTTTGCATGCCGCCGTTGCGCGTCGATGGCGGTGCAATGACGATTTGCCGGCGACCGGCGTTATGTCGCGGTCAACCAGGCCATGGCGTCGGCGCGCTCGCCGGGCGTGAAGAAGCGCACCGTCGCCTCGCTTGCGATGTCCTCCATGCGCTCCTCTTCGCCGCGCCATTTCTCGTCGGCGACGATGGCGACGCGGCGGATGGCATCGTGCATCGTTCGTCCGGTGACGGTGCCCAATGTCTTGGCGCCCATTGCCCAGCCATCCAGCTTTTCCCAATCGAGCAACAGCCCGATGCCCCCCGTCTCGCTGCCGCGGACACGCAAGCTGAATTGGGGAAAACGCTCTTCCAGGTCCTCGGAGCACCGGTCAATGTCGTCCTCGGTGATGGTTCCCTCCGCCTTTATGGTCAGGACACGGTTCGCCTCGTCGGTAACGATCGTCATCATGGTCCCGCTCTCCTCGATACCCGGACGTGTGGATCGGCCCCGTCCGTCGATGCCGCCCATCGACGCTTGGACGTTGACCATCGGTAGCGGCGCAACCGGAATCAGTCAACCGACTGGGCAACCGAGGTCGACCGGAGGCTAGGGGGGTCAACCGTGGCCGACCGGGATCAGCCGGGTGGGCGCGGTTGAGCCGGTGTCGCCGATCGGTTACACATCCGGCTTAGGATCGCTTGCGTGAAAGCCGCCAGAGTGACTGTCCGCAATCTCGAGGCCCTGTTCAAGCCGCAATCGATCGCGCTCATCGGTGCGGCGCGGGAGCCATGTTCGCCGGGCGCCATCGCGGCCGCCAATCTGTTCGGTGGCGCCTTCGACGGCCCTGTGCTGCCGGTGAACGCCAACCATCGGGCGGTTCATGGCGTGCTGACGTGGCCGTCGGTGGAGGCGCTGCCGCTCGACCCCGACCTCGCCGTCATCGCCCGGCCGGCGGCCGACGTGCCGGATATTCTCGCCGCCCTCGGCCGCCGGGGGACGCGCGTGGCGGTGATCCTCTCGACGGATGCCGATGACGACGGCGTCGACGCCGGCAAGGCGCTGCGCCGGCGGATGATCGAGGCCGCGGCCCCTTCCGGCCTGCGCCTCATCGGTCCGGCCTGTCTCGGCTTCGTCGCCCCGAAGGCTGGGATCAACGCCAGCTATGCCCACACCGGCGCCGCCGCGGGTGATCTCGCCTTCGTGACGCAGTCGGGAACGGTGACGTCGCACGTGCTCGACTGGGCGCGAAAACGGGACATCGGCTTCTCCCTCGTCGCCTCGTTGGGCGATATGATTGACGTCGATGTCGACGAGCTTATCGACTACCTGGCCCATGACCCGGCGACGCGAGCGATCCTGGTGTGCGCCGAACGCATCGGCGAGGCGCGGCGGTTCCTGTCCGCGGCGCGTGCCGCCTCTCGGCTCAAACCACTGATCGTGCTTAAAATGGGCGGGGCGGCGCATTGCTCAGAAGATCCCGCCGGCCTCGACGACGGGCACCCCGCGGCCGACCCCGAGGCCGTTTACGCGGCGGCCTTCGCGCGGGCCGGCTGTCTCGGCGTCGCCGACGGCGGCGATCTCCTTGCGGCGGCGCAGACGCTCTCACGCCGGCCGAAGATCAGCGGCGACCGCCTCGCCATCCTGACCAACGGCCGCGGCGCCGGCGTCATGGCGCTCGATCTGCTGCGCGCCCACGGCGGCCGGCCGGCGTCGCTGTCGGATGATACCATCGAGGCGCTGGATGCGTTGCTGCCGGCCGGCTGGGGACGGGGCAATCCGGTCAACGTCTACGCCGACGCGCCGCCCGACCGCATGCGCCAAGCGTTCGAGGCGCTCGTCGCCGATCATGGTGTCGATGCCGTCCTGGTTCTGTACACACCGACGGCGCTCTCCGACAGTGTGCAAACCGCGCGCGCCGTCGCCACCGTCGACAAAAAGACCCGCAAGCCGCTGTTCACCGCCTGGATGGACGAGGCCGACCGCGAGGCTTGCCGGGACGTGTTCGCGGATGGGCGAATTGCCTTTCTCGATGAGGCCGAAGACGCCATCACCGCGTTTCGCGATCTCGTCGCCTTCGAGCGCAGTCAGGCGATGCTGAAGCAGACGCCGCCATCGGTTCCGGAACAGTTCACCCGTGACCGCGACGCGGCCGTCGCCCTCCTTGACGGTGCCCTCGATGCCGGCCGCACCGTCGTCGACGGCGCCGACGCCGCCCGGCTGCTCGCTGCCTATGGCCTAACGACCCTGGACGAGAAATCCGCGTCCGTTGCGCGCGGCGTTCCGCTGCGCCTGGCGATCGCTCTCGATCCGGCTTTCGGGCCGGTCATTCAGTTCGGTCACGGCGGCGTGCCGCCGGCCCTCGCTCGTCCGGCCATCGCCTTGCCGCCGCTGAACCTGGTGCTCGCGCATAACCTGATCGCCGACAGCCGGGTTCCGGCATGGCTGGATGACGCACGCAGCGGCGGCCCGCTTGGGGCCGATCTTGATGAGCTTGCGTTGGCCATCGTCAAGGTCGCCCAGATGGCCTGTGAGCTGGATTCCCTCGTCGGTCTGACGATCGATCCGCTCACCATCGGTGCCGAGGGCGTCGTCGCCGGGGCGTGCCGGGTGTGGGTCGAGCGTGGTGATGTGCCGGCGGCCAAGCGGCTTGCCATCAAGCCCTATCCGGTGGAGTTGGAAAAGACCTTCGCCACCCGCGGCGGCCGTGAATTGCTGCTGCGCCCGATCCGGCCCGAGGACGCGCCCGCCCTGCAGGCGTTCGTGCGGCGGATGGCACCGGCCGATATCCGCATGCGGTTCTTCTCCCAGATCAGGGAACTCGACGACCAATTTGCCGCCCGCCTCACGCAGCTCGACTACGACCGGGAGATCGCGCTGATCGCCGTCGATCCGGCCGCGCCCGGCACCGACATCTGGGGCGTCGTGCGGGTGTATGCCGACGCCGACCGGAACGAGGCCGAATACGCGGTGACCGTCCGGTCCGATCTCAAGGGGCACGGCCTTGGCCGCCGGCTGATGGAGGAGATCATCGCCTACTGCGGCGACCGCGGCATCGGCGAGATCTGGGGACAGGTGCTCGCCGCTAACGACGCCATGCTCGGCCTCGCCCGGAGGCTCGGTTTCACCGTCGAGACCGATCCCGACGATCGCCACCTGATGCGGGTGCGCATGGCGCTGCGCCCGCCGTCATGAGAGACCTCCGCGACCTCCAGCGGCCGGGGTGGCCGCTCTAGATGCACCTCGATCATATCCTCGTCGTGGCCTTGGTGCTGCTGCTGATCACAGCGTTCTCGGTGGCGCTGTTCAGCCGCCTCGGACTGGGTTCGGTCATCGGCTTTCTTGCCGCCGGCGTTCTGGTCGGACCGTCGGGACTTAACATCACTGACAACGTCGAGGCGCTGCAGCAGGTCGCCGAACTGGGCGTCGTGCTGCTGCTGTTCGTCATCGGCCTGGAGATGGAGCCGCAGAAGCTGTGGGCGATGCGCCGCACCGTTTTCGGCCTCGGGACCGCCCAGGTGCTGGTCACCGGTTCGATCCTCTCCATCTATATCGCCGTGTTTCCCTCGAACGGGGCCGTCGCCGCCGTCCTCGGCCTTGGCCTGGCGCTCTCGTCGACGGCGTTCGTCCTCAAGGTCCTGGGCGACCGCGGCGAGATGGCGTCGCCGCACGGCCGCGCCAGCTTCGGCATTCTGCTTTTGCAGGACCTGGCCGTGGTGCCGCTGCTGGCGTTGGTGCCGATCCTCTCCCACGGCGCCGCGGCGGCCGGTCCCGAGCCGTTGTGGGAGAAGGCGATCTTCGCCCTCGTCGCCGTTACCGGCGTCGTGATCGTCGGCAGGTACCTGCTGCCGCGCGTGCTGCGACGGTGCGCGCTCAGCCGCAACATGGAAGCCTTCGCCATGTTCTCCATGCTGGCGGCGCTGGGCGCCGCCTACGCCATGAAAATCTCCGGCCTGTCCATGGCGCTGGGGGCGTTCATGATGGGCATGCTGCTCTCCGCGTCCGAGTACAGGCTGCGCATCGAGGCGACGGTGAGCCCCTTCAAGGGGATGTTTCTGGGTCTGTTCTTCATCTCCGTCGGCATGTCCATCGATGTCAACTTCCTGGCTTTCGCCGGCCCTGCCATCGCCGTGCACGTGGCGATCATCCTGATCATCAAGACCATCGTCCTGCTGACCCTGGCCCGCGCGTTCGGCCTCGACCTGCCGACGGCGGTGCGGACGGCGTTTCTCCTCTCCCAGTGCGGGGAGTTCGGTTTTGTCCTTTTCGGCGCCGCCCGCGCCACCGGGCTCCTGAACGATTTTCAGTTCGCGCTCGCCATCGTCACCATCACCGTGTCGATGGTGGCGACGCCACTGATGGTGCGTCTCGGCGACCGACTGGCGGCGCGCGTCCGGCCGCCCGCGGGCGATGACATCGACACCCAAGTCACGGAAGTGAGCGACGACTTTGACCGCCATGTGATCCTTGCCGGACATGGTCCCATGGGCCGTACGGTCAGCCTGATGCTGGAGAAGCAGGGTATTCCGCACATCGCCTTCGACGTCGATCCGCGCGAGGTGAGGCACTCCAAGCAAGCGGGCTTCCGCGTCTACTACGGCGATCTGTCGGAACCGCCGGTGCTGGAGGTCGCCAGGCTCAGCCAGGCGTCCGCCATCGTCATCACCATCGAGGACGCCGCCGCCGCCGAGCGGGTGGTGCGCACCGTACTCGGCTTGCGTCCATCGGTGCCGATCATCGCGCGGGCGCGTGACCTCGCCGTGCACGACCGGTTGCGCACCGATGGCGTCCGCACTGCGGTCCCCATCGCCGCCGAGGGCGGCCTCGCTCTGGGGCAGATCGTGCTGGAGGCGGTTGGCGTTCCCCACGATGAGGCCGACGCCCTCGCCCTTTCCTTCCGCGACAAGAACTACGCCGTGCTGCGCGAACGCAGCTGATGAGGGAGAGTTGGTGTTACGGTCCGCGCTGGATCAGTTGCGCGTCGTTGAGCCAGCCAACTTGGCCCGTCCGCGCGACCCTCACATAGGCCCAGCCGTCCTCCGTCGAGGTGCGCACGACTTTCTCGTCCAGGGTCAGAAACGCGATCGGCGACACCGCCCGGCGCTCCGGATAAAGGCCGAGGCGCCCGGTGCCGACATAGAAGACGCCTGTCCCGTCGTCGCTATCTTCCGCCTGGTCCTCGGCCGCGTTCACCACCGCCTCGCTTGCCGCGGCGGCGGCCGGCCTGCCACGATCGTTGGACGCCTGCCGCGAATCCGAACAGGCCGCCAGCCCGCTCAACACCAGCACCGACAGACCCATCGGCACGGCCGACCTGACGACCGTCATCCAATTATCCCATGCGTGCCGAACTATGGTACCCATAACGGGTAAGAATAGCGGTTCCGGCCGCGCCGGCAAAGCGCCGCCGGCCGGTGGCGATCGGGCGGGCGGCGTCCCGGCTGCTGATCACGGCTGGAGCGGAAGAATCAGCGGCACCAGGATGAGCGTCGCCGCCATCGTCAGGATGGTCATCGGCACGCCGATCTTCACGAAATCACCGAATCGGTAACCGCCCGGCGTGACCACGAGCGTGTTCACCGGCGACGACACCGGCGTCATGAAGGCGGCCGACGCGGCCAGCGCCACCGTCATCAGGTAAGGGTGCGGCGCCACCTCCATCAGCCGCGCCGCGCCGATGGCGACCGGCGCCATCAGCACCGCCGTCGCGGTGTTGGAGACGAACGCGCCCAGAACGGACGTCAGGACGAACAGGCCCGCCATCATGCCGTAGGGTCCGGCGCCGCCCAGCGTATCGACCAGCGCCTCGGCGATCACGCGCGTGCCGCCGGTCTTGTCCAGCGCCGTGGCCAGCGGCAGCATGCCGGCGATCAGCACCAGGCTCGGCCAGTTGATGACCCGGTAGGACCCATCCATGGTGAGACACCCCAGCGTCACCAGCGCCAGCGCCGCGATGAGCACGGCGGTGACATTGGCGACCAGGCCGAAGGTCATCGCAACGATCATCATGGCGACGATGGCGAGCGCGTAGGGCGCCTTGCGCCGGGCCGGCGCAACCTCGTCCATTTCCCTGGGCAGGCTGAGGACGATGAAGTCCTTCTTTTCCTCGCGCAGCCGGCCGATATGCTGCCAGCCCCCGGCGACGAGCAGCGAATCGCCGAGCCTGAGCGTAAGATCGGTCAGGCTCGCCTCAATGGGCCCTGTCTTGCGGCGCACGGCGAGCACGCTGACGTGGTGACGGGTGCGCAGCGCGGCCTCGCCGATGGTCCGGCCGATCAGATCCGACTCCGGCCCCAGCAGCACTTCCGCCAGGCCCAGTTCGGCTGCCAGTTCCTTCATCGGCCGCGTCTCCAGCGCCAGGCGCTGGAGCTTGCGCACCTCCATGAAGTGGCTGATCGGTTCCTCGCCGCCGACGACGTAGAGAATATCGCCGCTGTTGAACTGCGTTCGCGGCAGCGCCGGCGTGATCTCGATGCCGAACCGGCGCGACCGCTCGACGCCGACCACGTTCACCGCGAAATCCGATCGCAGCCGGGCGGCGGCGAGGGTCTGGCCTACCAGCGGCGATCCGCCAGCTAGGCGCAGCCGGTGCAGCCGGCCGGTCAGTCCGTAAAGCCGGACCAGTTCCTCCAGCGAGGTGCCGTCATCCGCCTCATCGACGCCTTCTGACTCTGTCGCCAGCAACCGGCGCCCGATGGTGAGCATGTAGACGATGCCGATGACCAGGATCGCCAGCCCGAACGGCGTGAAATCGAAAAAGTTGAACGGCTCCAGGCCCTGGCGGTTCAGCTCGGCGTTGATGACCAAATTGGGTGGGGTTGCGATCAGCGTCAGCATACCGCTGATCAGCGCGGCGAACGCCAGCGGCATCAGCAGGCCGCGTCGGTCGATGCCCGACCGGGCGGCGATGCCGAGAACGATGGGAATGAAAATCGCGACGATGCCGGTGGAGCTCATGAAGGCGCCGAAGCCGGCAACGACGGCCATCAGCAGGACCAGAATGCGGTTTTCGCTGCCGCCGCCGACGCGCATCAGCCAGTCGCCGACGGCGTGGGCGACGCCGGTGGTGACCAGCGCCTCGCCGACGACGAACAGACCGGCGATCATCAGCACGACCGGGTCGCTGAACCCGGCCAGCGCCTCGCCGACGGTGAGGATGCCGGAGAGCAGCAACGACAACAGGACCAGCAGCGCCACCCAGTCGAGGCGCACCCGGTCGCTGGCGAACAATCCCACCGCCGCCGCCAGGACGCCGAAAACAAACCAGATCTCAGGAGTCATGAACGCCTTTCGCCGCCGCCGCCGGCGGCTCGATGTTGGAGTCTACAGCGCCAGCACGCTGCCGGTCAGGTCGTGATAGAGGCGTTCCACGTCCGCGCGTCGGCACAGTTCGCTTCCGGCCGTCAGCACCGTTGCCGTCCCGGCGGCGACGCCGACGGCAAAGGCGCTCTCGATGGGCATGCCGCGCGCCAGGCCGACGGTCATCCCGCCGACGAAGCTGTCGCCGGCGCCGACGGCGCTTTTCACCGCCACCTTCGGCGTGCGCAGGCGCACCGTGCCGGCGCCGGTGTCGAGAAAGGCGCCGTCGCCGCCAAGGCTGACCACGACGACCTCCGTCCTGCCGATGCCGATCAGCTTCTGCGTCATCGCGTGCAGCTCGGCATCGCTGCCGCCGGCGCCAGCGGTGCCAGTCAGCTCGCTCAGCTCGCGCAGGTTCGGCTTCACCATGTAGACGCCCTCGCCGAGCGCCTGATGAAACGGCTCGCCGTCGCAATCGAGGATGACGCGCGAACCGCGCTTTTTCGCCCCGTGGGCGACGCGGGCGTAGAAGTCCTCGGGCACGCCCCGCGGCAAGCTGCCGGTGGCGACGATGTACTCCGCCTCGAACTCGAACACGGCGTCTAGGCACGCCCGCCATTCCGCCTCGGTCATCTCCGGGCCCGGCGGCGTGATGCGGTATTCCTGACCGGTGCTGGTCTCGAACGCCGTCGCGCTGACGCGGGTGCGGCTGTGGATCGGCACCACCCGGGTCAGAAGCCCGTGCTGATCGATCAGGTCGCGCAACAACTGACCGGTGGCCCAGCCGGCGGTGAACACCGCGATCGACATGCCGCCCAGCACCTTGATGACGCGGGAGACGTTGACCCCGCCGCCGCCGGGAAAGTTCAACGGCGGCGACGCGCGCAGCTTGCGCTCCGGCTCCATCTTCTCGACGTCCCATTGGACGTCGATGGAGGGATTGAGCGTCAGCGTGATGATCGGTTCGATGACGGTTCCCCTTTTTCTCGCTGCAATCGGAATGCCCGCGTCGGCGCCGCGCCGCGCCGCCCGGTCAGACCAGGATCAAACCGAGATCGACTCGACCGCGTCCTTCAGCAGCCGCGCGCTAACGCGCAGCCCCTCGTGCTCCGCCGCGTCCAGCTCCGGATAGAGATCGGTGACGATCCCTCCGGCGCCGACGACGCGCGGCAGCGACAACGCCACGTCCGGCACGCCCTCGACGTCCGGCGTGATGTCGGAAACGGTGAGCACGGCGTTCTCGTTGTCGAGGATGGCGCGGACGATGCGCGCGATGCCGGAGCCGATGCCGAACGCCGTCGCCCCCTTGCCGTCGATGATGTAATAGGCCGCACGGCGCACGCCGTCGTCGATGGTGGCGCGGACGTTTTTGGTCAGCGCGGCGCGGCTCTGGGCGGCGAAGGTGGCGATCGGCATGTTGCCGGCCATGGCGCTGGACCACACCAGCACTTCCGAATCGCCGTGCTCACCCAAAACAAAGGCGTGCACCGACTTCGGCGAGATTCCCAAGTGCGCGCCGAGCAGAGCGCGAAAGCGTGCGGTGTCGAGAATGGTGCCGGTGCCGAACACGCGTTGGCGGCCGATACCGGCGATCCGGCTCGCCACCTGCGTCATTACGTCGACCGGGTTGGTGGCGACGAGCAGGATGGCGTTCGGTTCGGCCTCCAGGATCGGCGGAATGATCGCCTTGAACACCGCCGCGTTGCGGTCGAGCAGTTCGAGCCGCGTCTCGCCCGGCTTCTGGCTGACGCCGGCGGTCAGCACGACGACGGCGGCGCCCTTCAGGTCGGGGTAGGAACCCGCCCGCAGCTGGATCGGGTTGGCGAACGGCGTCGCGTGGACAATGTCCTGCACTTGAGCGACGGCGAGCTTCTCGTTCAGGTCGACAAGGACAATTTCGCTGCCGATGCCGTGCAGAACCAGCGCATACGCCGCCGTGCTGCCGACATTGCCGGCGCCGATAATGCCGATCTTCATTGCTCACCCTTCCGTATGCGTCGAGGCACGGGCCGACATCGCGCGGCCGCTCTTGCCCCTGCCGTCACCGCTGCCCGCACACTACTGAGCCGCCCGCCGGATGTCGATGCGATTGGCCGCTTGGGCACCCTTCCGATCGGCCGTGCCGGGCGCCACATGAAGTCCATCAGGGGGCGGACTTGGGTAGGACCGGGGTTTAGAGGAGGACGTGACATGTGGAGCCTGAAACGCAGCTCAACGATACCGGAGCCGGCCGACGCTCTGCCGGGGCGCGACACACCGATGCCGGTGGTCGAGCGGCATGTGGTCAACGGTCGCTCGCTGGTACCGCCTTTTCCCGAGCACCTGGACCACGCGGTATTCGGCCTCGGTTGTTTCTGGGGCGCCGAGCGGGTGTTCTGGTCGACGCCCGGTGTCTGGGTCACCGCGGTCGGCTACGCCGGCGGTCACACGCCCAATCCCACTTACGAAGAAGTCTGCTCCGGCCGCACCGGCCACACCGAGGCCGTGCTGGTCGTCTTTGACCCCGCCTTGGTCAGCTACGAGGACCTGCTGAAAGTGTTCTGGGAGAGCCACAACCCGACCCAGGGCATGCGGCAGGGGAACGACACCGGCACGCAATACCGCTCGGCCATCTACACGCATTCGGCGGAACAGCGCCGCCTCGCCGAGGCCTCCCGCGACGGCTATGCCCGCGCGCTGGCGGGTAAGGGCTACGGCGCCATCACCACCGAGATCGCCGACGAGCCGCCCTTATATTATGCCGAGACCTATCACCAGCAGTATCTGGCGCGGAACCCGGCCGGCTACTGCGGCCTCGGTGGCACCGGCGTCGCCTGTCCGCTGCCCACCCAAGCGGCGGACGTTCGGGCGTCGCTGTAAGGGTGAGCGGCTGGCTTTTGACGGCGCTGACCGCCATTGCCCTCGGCGCCGCGCTCATCACGGTGGGCGCATGCTCGCCGCTGGCGACCCTCAACGACCTGCTGGTGCCGAACGCCGGCTATACTCGTGTCGATGCCATCGCCTATGGCCCCGAACCGCGACAGCGCCTCGATGTGTACACGCCAACCGCTAAGGGGGAGGGGGAGGCGCACGTGGCGGCGCGGCCGGTCGTCGTCTTTTTCTACGGCGGCAGTTGGAAAAGCGGCCAGCGCGGGCGGTACCGCTTCATCGGCGAGGCGTTTGCCTCCAAGGGTTTCGTCACCGTCGTTCCGGACTACCGCCTCTATCCGGAGGTCCGTTACCCGGCCTTCGTCGAGGATGGGGCGAAGGCCGTCCGCTGGGTCCGCGACCACGCCGGGGAGTTCGGCGGCGATCCGGACCGCATCATCCTTGCCGGCCATTCCGCCGGCGCCCACACCGCCGCCATGCTGGCGACCAACGACCAATTCCTCGCTGACGCCGGCGTGCCGCCCGAGAGCATCCGCGCCTTCATCGGCTTGGCCGGGCCATACGCCTTCGATCCGTTCAAATATTCATCGACGCGCCCGGTGTTCGAGACCGTCGCCACGCCGGCCGACATGCAGCCGGGCACCTACGCCAACGGTAACGAGCCGCCGATGCTGCTGTTGCACGGCTTGGACGATACCACCGTCATTCCCTTCAACAGCCGCACGTTGGCCGAACACGTGAACGCCGCCGGCGGCCAGGCCCAGGTGGTCGAGATCGACGGCACCGGCCACATCGGCCTGGTGTTGAGCCTCGCCTATCCCTTCCGGGAGGACGGCGGCGTTCTCGACCGCATCGCCCGCTTCGCATGGGACGAAGCAGCGGCAGCGCCAACCCTCGCGCCGCCCGTCCCGCCGTCATCGTCGACATCGCGCCCAAGCCCCGCTTTTCTGCCCCGAACGGGGTAAGTCCTAGGCTGTGCTTGCCAATCGCGGTATACTCAGACCTTGCCGTCTAAGGGTGGTCCGGCTTCCCGCGGCGGGGGCGCAATCAGTTGTGGATATCCTATCCAAACTCCCATTTCCGCGTCGGCGGGACAGGTCGGTTAAGACGTCGTTAATGCGGTTGGTTTAAGCTCCGCACCGTTGCAGGAATACGCCGACGTGGATATCGACCATAACCTTGAAAACGCGAGTGCATGTTGAGGCCCCATGCGTAAACGACACATCTTCGCGCGCCGCCGCACCCGCCGCGCACCGGCCATGATCGTCGCCATCGTCGCGCTGTTCGGGCTGGCCGTGTGGGCGAGTTTCGCCAACGACCCGTCGCTGCCGCCGATCTATCTGCAGGCGGCGCCGATGGAGATGGACTGACGGATCGGCATCCGCAAAAGTCGCGATAATTAGCCACCATCATTTGTGCGTAACGGTTGCATCGGCGGCTGATTCAGGCAATCATCACCGGCAATCAGCGTGATCCGCTCATGCGGCTCATGGCAATTGCGGTGCTCGACCCGGTGACCCCGCCGGATGGCCCGCTCAAACGTCGCGGGCGACCTCATGAACATTCCTCAGCAGCAGCTTCTCGACAGCATGGAAGGCATTGCCTACCTCACCGATGCCGACAGCGTCATCATGGCCGTCGGCCGGCCGCGCTGGAACGCGTTCGCCCGCGATAACGGCGGCGAGGCGCTGATCGACGGCCGGGGCGTCATCGGTTACTCCATTTTTGACGCGGTGGCCGGCGATCGCGTTCGCGCCGGCTATGAAAAGCTGTTTCTGAGCATCCTTCAGCGTCGCTGCCGCAGCGCGCGCCTGCTCAGCCGCTGCGACAGCCCCGGTGTCCGCCGCCATCTGGTGATCACGATGACGCCGGTGTTCGTCCGTGGCGCCATCCGGCGGATGCTGTTCCGGTCGACTGCCGTCGAGGAGTTGGTGCGGCCGCCGATGGACGTGTTCGATTTCCGCGCGATGACAGAACGTGCCCGCATCGACCCGGCCCTGCCGGTTCTCGGCATGTGCAGCACCTGCCAGAGCGTCCGCTTTCCCGCCGGCAGCAGTGACGCAACGGGATCTTGGATCACGGCGGAGGATTACTACCGCCGCGGCGGCGACAACCGTGTGCGTATCAGCCACGGCCTGTGTTCCCGCTGCGAGGTCGAGACCATAGCCTCCCTGGCGGCCTGATCGCCGCCCGGCCTCCATCGCTACCCGTCTCTCCTTTGCCCTTGCGCGCGCCCCGTTAAACCGCGCGGCGATAAAGCGTACCCGCCGCCCACCCTCCTGGTTCCTGTCCCCCGAATTCACCGGTTGTTAACGCTTATGTGAAGCGCATTACATTCGCTCCGGCTGTATACCGACACGCTTGTCGTCCAGCCGCTGGCCGGGTTGTCGTTCCCGCCGATACCCGGACCAGCGGCGACGCTCGTTGCGCCGGTAGGGGTACCAGCGCCGGTCAGGGGGGCACATGTCAGGAATGCAATCAGCGTTCCTGACATGTGGACCAAATTTCTAAAACAGTCCTTCCTGAACTGAACAGTTCACCCGCGCGCCGCGACGGTCATCCGCCACCGCGGTCGTCGCGTGCGGCCATGGGCGCCGGCAGGTCGATCACCCGAACATCGCCATACACCCGCACGCCCACCGTGACGGACGACCGGTCCCAGTTGATCACCGATGCCGGCTCACCCGCCGCCGCCCACGCCGAACAGGGCACCACCTCCGGTCGGTCGGCGGCACGGTCGACGCGGACAAAGCCGATGGCCATCAGCGTGCCTGTGGCGAGGCGCCCGGCGAGGTCGGCGCGTACGCGTTCGCGCTCGCGATCCTGCTCCTGCCAGGCCTGTGCCAGCGCCTTCAAGTGCCGGGCCACGGCCGCCCTGACGTCTGCCGGCTCGCGCGGCGTCCGTTCCATCATCGCATCGACGTCGAACACCGGACCCCGTCGCTCGCCCTGCCAGACGCGCGCGGTCTCCAGCGCGAGGGTGGCGGCGGCGAGCGGCATGCCCTGTTCCCACAGGCGATCGAGCGTCGCGGCCGGGATTGTCGCCGGAGGGCGCATCGCCGCGCATTCCCGCTTGTTGACCATCCTTCAACGTCGGCCAACCATCGGCGGGATACAAGATCGGATGCGCCCACTCTATGTTGCCGGCGCTCTGCCATCCATCCAATCGATCGCGAGGACGCTAGATGCGCACCGTCACCCTTTGTCCCATCGGCGTTGTCCGCACCCCCTATCGGGATCCGGCCGACGTGCCGATCCAGCCCACCGCCGGCGCCGACATCACCGGTCGCGTCGTGATCGACGAGGCGTTCGCGGCCGGGCTGGCTGATATCGACGGCTTTTCCCACCTCTATCTGCTGACGCTGTTCCACCGCGCCCAGCCCGCCACCCTCATGGTGCGACCCTATCTCGATGACCGCGACCGCGGCGTCTTCGCCACCCGGGCGCCGAACCGGCCCAATCCTCTCGGCCTGTCGCTCGTCCGTCTGGTCGGGCGCGAGGGATGCACGCTGACCATCGCCGGCGTCGATCTTCTCGACGGCACCCCCGTCCTCGACATCAAGCCGTATGTCCCCAGCCTGACGCCGCCGGCGGCGGACGTCCGCATCGGCTGGATGACCGGAAAAACCGGCGGCTTTCTCACCCGCACCGCCGGCGGCGCGCGGGATACCTAAGCGGGCACGCCACCACGGCCCGCGCGTGGCGCGGTTGCAGTGCTGCCTATGCGGCACGACCATATTGTGCTCTAATGCCATAAGTCGTTGATTAATCATAGGATATGTGTCGTGCCCGAAGCGAAGCGATGGCGTGCCGAGATCGACCGCGCCATCAAGGCGATCCGAAATGACGTAAAATTACAAAATATAATCAACATGAACAATGTTAAGGTGATCGGTGTTATTTGGTTGACAGTACATTTCCTTTCGATGGTTATTTATCCTACTTATTATTATTCTCTCGATTGGACAAAAATTCAAAACGTTTGGGATCGGTGGCAGACGCTCAATGCCGCTATGGTTGCTTTGGCTTCTGGTTTAATAGCGTTCCAAATAACAGTATACAGGGAGGAAAAACAGCGACAGAGAAATTTTGTTGCTGCTCGCTCCTTTCTTCCTGAAGAATTTAGTGCGTTGACAACATACTGCAAGCAAAGCACAGAAATATATAAAGAAGCTTACAAAAAAATACCATCCGACCCACTATGTCCTTCATATTCAGCCACTATTATAGAAACTAACCTTACGACTACAATTCCCACTCTTCCGCAAGGGCATAAGAGAATTTTTCAAGACTGTATAAGTCAGGCTGATAGTGAAGTTGCTCAATATCTATCTTATATTTTAATGCGACTCCAGGTTCATAATAGTCGGATGGTTGCCCTGCATGAGGAATGTGGGCCCAGGAGTAGTTTGATAGTATCAAAGCGAAATATATTTGAAAACTTATTTATTGTTTCAGAAATTCAATGTCTTATAAATAAAAATTTCGATTATGTTCGAGGTGTCAAAGAATTTGATAACAGCGCACTCAGTTGTAGTGATCATAAAAATGCCTTACTAAATTTGAAGATATATCTTGATGAATTCGATGGATTGGAAAATTTCATAGGAAGTAAAATAAAACGGAAACTAACTGTCTGAAAGACCTAGATTAATACTTGTGCTGTAAATTTGACTTGGCTCCGCAAACGAAACCGACGAGGCCATCAAGACCATCCGGGAGCTCCAAACGCGCACCGGGCGCATGTTCCTTTCCGACATTTTGTCGGCCCGCCACGACGGCCACAAGTACTGACACGCGGCGGTCTTTGGACCCTAAGCCTTCATCAGCTCCGGGTCATACGCCAGACTGGGCGCCAGCCAGCGCTCGACGTCCCGGAGCGCCATGCCCTTGCGGCGGGCGTAGTCCTCGGCCTGGTCGCGTTCGATGCGGCCGACGCCGAAATAGCGGCTTTGCGGATGGGCGAAGTAGAGGCCCGAAACGGAAGCCGCCGGGACCATGGCGAAGCTCTCGGTCAGCGTGATGCCGGCGTTCTGCTCAGCGCCCAGCAGGTCGAACAGCGTTCGCTTCTCGGTGTGGTCAGGGCAGGCCGGATAGCCGGGGGCGGGCCGGATGCCGCGGTACGCCTCGCGCACCAGCGCCTCGTTGTCCAGGTTCTCGTCGGGCGCGTAGCCCCAGAACGACTGGCGCACCCGCTCGTGCAGGCGCTCGGCGAACGCTTCCGCCAGCCGGTCGGCCATCGCCTTGGCCATGATCGCGCTGTAGTCGTCGTGGCGCGCCTCGAAGTCGCGCACGATGTCGTCAAGGCCGTGTCCGGTGGTGACCGCGAAGCCGCCGATCCAGTCCCCGACGCCGCTTTCCTTAGGCGCGATGAAGTCCGCCAGGGCGGTGTTCCGCCGTTCGGCGCGGCTGCGCACCATCTGCTGGCGCAGCGTGTGGATGACCGCGTGAACGCCCGTCCGCGCCTCGTCGGTGAACAACTCGATGTCGTCGTCTCCGACACTGTTGGCCGGCCAGAAACCGATGACGCCGCGGGCGGTGAGCCACTTTTCGCTGACGATCCGTTCCAGCATGGCGCGGGCGTCGGCATAGACGCCGCGGGCCGCCTCGCCGACCTTCGGGTCGTCGAGCAGGTCGGGATAGCGCCCGGACAGGTCCCAGGTCTGGAAGAACGGTCCCCAGTCGATGCGTCCCACCAGCTCATTCAAGTCGTAGTCGTCGAACACCGTCAGACCGAGCGTGTTGGGCCGCACCGGCCGGTCCGCGTCATCGAAGCTCACCCGTGCCTTGTTGGCGCGCGCGTCGGCCAGCGCCAGGCGCGGGCGGTCCTCGCGGCCGCGGGCGTGCGCCTCGCGGATGCGGTCATAGTCGTCGCGGATTTTCCGCCCATAGCCGTCGTCGCCGGCGCGCAACTGGTTGCACACGCCGACGGCGCGCGACGCGTCGGGCACGTGCACGATGGCGCCGCTGTAGTTGGGGGTGATCTTGACCGCCGTGTGCACCTTGGACGTGGTGGCGCCGCCGATGAGCAGCGGCTGCGTCATCCCCTCGCGGGTCATTTCGCTGGCCACGTAGCACATCTCGTCCAGCGACGGCGTGATCAGGCCGGACAGTCCGATGATGTGGGCGTCATGCGCGCGCGCCTCTTCCAGGATGCGGGCGCACGGCACCATGACGCCTAAGTCGATGATCTCGTAATTGTTGCACTGTAGAACGACGCCGACGATGTTCTTGCCGATGTCGTGGACGTCGCCCTTGACGGTGGCGAGCAGGATGCGGCCGTTGGTCTCGCGCGGCGTGCCCGCTTTCTCCGCTTCCATGTACGGCAGCAGGTGGGCGACGCCCCGCTTCATCACGCGCGCGCTCTTCACCACCTGCGGCAGGAACATCTTGCCCGAGCCGAACAGGTCGCCGACGACGTTCATGCCGTCCATCAGCGGCCCCTCGATGACGTCGAGCGGCCGCGCCGCTTCCAGCCGCGCTTCCTCCACGTCGGTCTCGATGAACGCGTCGATGCCGTTGACCAGCGCGTGCGTCAGGCGCTCGCCCACGGGCCGCTCGCGCCAGCTCAAATCCACCTCGCGCGTCGCCGTCTCGCCCTTGAAGCGGCCGGCGATCTCCAGCAGGCGCTCCGTCGCGTCGTCGCGGCGGTTGAGGATCACGTCCTCGACCCGCTCGCGCAGCTCCGGGTCGATCTCCTCATAGACGGTGATCTGGCCGGCGTTGACGATGCCCATGTCCATGCCGGCGGCGATGGCGTGATAGAGGAACACCGAATGCATCGCCTCGCGCACCGCATCGTTGCCGCGAAACGCGAACGAGACGTTGGACACGCCGCCCGAGATGTGCGCGCCCGGCAGCGTCTCCTTGATCCGCCGCGCCGCCTCGAAGAACGCCACCGCGTAGCCGGCGTGCTCCTCAATGCCGGTGGCGACGGCGAAGATGTTGGGATCGAAAATGATGTCTTCCGGCGGAAAGCCGATGCCGTCGACGAGCAGCCGGTAGGCGCGTTCGCAAATCGCGACCTTGCGCTCGGCGGTGTCGGCCTGGCCCTCCTCGTCGAAGGCCATGACGACGACGGCGTGCCCGTAGCGGCGGACCAGCCGGGCGTGGGCCAGAAAGCTGTCCTCGCCCTCCTTAAGGCTGATCGAGTTGACGATGCCCTTGCCCTGCAGGCACTTCAAGCCCGCTTCGATTACCGACCACTTGGAGGAATCGACCATCACCGGCACCCGCGCGATGTCCGGTTCCGACGCGATCAGGTTGAGGAACTTGACCATCGCCGCCTCGCCGTCGAGCATCCCCTCGTCCATGTTGACGTCGATGACCTGGGCGCCGTTGTCCACCTGATCGCGGGCGATGTCGACGGCGGTGCCGTAATCGCCGGCGAGGATCAGCTTGCGGAACTTGGCCGAGCCGGTGACGTTGGTCCGCTCGCCGATGTTGACGAAGCGGTTGCTCAGCATGGCACCGCCATCGCTTCCAGGCCGGACAGGCGGGTCATCGGCTCCAGTTCGGGGATGCGCCGGGGGGCCAAGCCCTCGACCGCGTCGGCGATGGCGCGGATGTGCTCGGGCGTCGTCCCGCAGCAGCCGCCGACGATGTTGACCAGGCCCGCCTCGGCCCAGGCGCGGATGTGCCGCGCGGTCATCGCAGGATTTTCGTCGTACTCGCCAAACGCGTTCGGCAGCCCCGCGTTGGGATAGGCGGAGACGTAGGTATCGGCGATGCGCGACAGCTCGGCCACGTGCGGGCGCAGCTGCTCGGCGCCAAGCGCGCAGTTGAGGCCGATGCTGAGCGGCCGCGCGTGGCGCACCGAATACCAGAACGCCTCGGCGGTCTGGCCGGACAGCGTGCGCCCGGACAGATCCGTGATCGTGCCGGAAATCATCACCGGCCGCCGCAGGCCGCGCTCGTCCAGCACCTCGTCGATGGCAAACAGCGCCGCCTTGGCGTTCAGTGTGTCGAACACCGTCTCCACCAACAGCACATCGACGCCGCCGTCGAGCAGTCCCTCGGCCGCTTCCCGGTACGCATCGCGCAGCATGTCGAAGGTGACGGTGCGCAGCCCCGGATCGGACACGTCGGGGGAGAGGGACGCCGTCCGGTTGGTCGGTCCCAGCGCGCCGGCGACGAAGCGCGGCCGGTCGGGCGTCTCGTCGGTCATCCGGTCGGCTTCGCGGCGGGCGAGCGCAGCACCGGCCTCGTTCAACTCCCGCGCCAGGGCTTCCATGCCGTAATCGGCGAGGGAAATGCGCGTGCTGTTGAACGTGTTGGTCTCGATGATGTCGGCGCCGGCTTCCAAATAGGCCCGGTGGATGCCGGCGATCATCTCCGGCTGGGTCAGGCTGAGCAGGTCGTTGTTGCCCTTCACGTCCGACGGCCAGTCGGCGAAGCGCCGGCCGCGATAGTCCGCCTCGCTCGGCTTATGGCGCTGGATCATCGTTCCCATCGCGCCGTCGAGGATGACGATGCGCTTGGCCAGCGCGGCCTCGAGGGCGCGCTGGCGATCATCCTGATTAAGCGGCGTCATGCGCGCGCGTGCCCCACGTTGACCCTGGCCTCATGGTCCCGAGGACGCACGCCGAGAACATGGCAGATGGCGAACGCCAGATCGGCCCGGTTCAGCGTGTAGAAATGGAACTGCTTGACTCCTCCGGCCTGCAGCGCCCGGCATTGCTCGGTGGCGAGCGCGGCGGCCACCAGCTTGCGGGTCTCGGGATCGTCGTCAAGCCCCTCGAACAGGTCGTCCATCCACGGCGGCACAGCGGCGCCACACATGGCGGCGAACCGGCGCATGGTGGCGACGTTGGTCACCGGCAGGATGCCGGGAATGATCGGCACGTCGATGCCGGCGGAGTGAGCGCGGTCCAAGAAACGGAAATAGACGTCAACGTCGAAAAAGAACTGCGTGATGGCCTGCGTCGCGCCGGCGTCGATCTTGCGCTTCAGGTTGTCCAGGTCGGCTTCGCGGCTGAGCGCCTCGGGATGGCCCTCGGGGTACGCGGCGACGCTGATCTCGAACGGCGCCACCCGTGCCAGCCCTTCCACCAGATCAGCGGCGAACGCGTAACCGTCGGCGCGTGGCTCGTAGGTGCCAACGCCTTCCGGCGCATCGCCGCGCAGAGCGACGATATGGCGGATGCCGGCCTCCCAGTAGCGTCGCGCGACGGCGTCGATCTCGTCCCGCGACGCGCCGATGCAGGTGAGATGGGCGGCCGGTTCCAGCGTCGTCTCGCGGCGGATGCGGACCACGGTCGCATGGGTGCGCTCGCGCGTCGAGCCGCCAGCGCCATAGGTCACCGAGACGTAGACGGGGTCCAGCGTCGACAGGCGCTGCACGCATTGCCACAGCGTCTCCTCCATCGCCTTGGTTTTCGGCGGGAAGAACTCGAACGACACCCGGACGTCGCTGGGCAGCGGCGAGGAAATCGCAAGATCGGTCAGGCGGCGCAAACGGGTCGTCATCGGCTTTTAGAGCTGTCGTCTCGTTGGTGGCCGTGGATGATTTAGTGGATGATTTAAGTCCCGGACATCGGAAATCCACGCGGATCGGTTCCACGTAAGCCCGATGCAGACCGATCGGCAGCCAAGCCATTCAAGGACCGGAGCGTCGGCGGAATCATTTTCGTGCGCGAACTTAACCTTTCGACAAGTGCCCGCATACTAGTTTTTCCGCGTCAACTGTGTTAGTGGCGCAGCCCAAGGATAAGGCTGTGGAAACGCGGGTTTTTGCTGGTCGTCCGCGCGCTCGGACGATCCGCTGGAGAGGTCGTGGCCGGCGCGCCAATCGTCTCAAGGGGGTGGTTCCCGGGTGGTCCTAATCATGAAAAGCCAAGGCGTGAATCGCGGTGCGGCCGTGTGGTGCCGCCTTGTCTTTATGCTCGCGATGCTGGCCCTCGTCAGCGCGTGTGCGACCGCGCCGGATCCGTCGGACCGGGAGGCGTATGCCGAGTTCCAGGCGACCAACGACCCGCTGGAACCCTTCAACCGCGGCGTCTTCGAGGTCAACCGCGGCCTCGATGCGCTCATTCTGCGCCCGGCGGCCGGCTTCTATCGCTTTTTGACGCCGCCGCCGATCCAGGAGGCGGTGAGCAATTTTCTTCGCAACCTGCGCTCGCCGATCGTCCTCGCCAACGATCTGATGCAGGGGGAATGGGAGCGCGCGCAGAACACCATCGTCCGCTTCGCCATCAACACCACCGCCGGCATCGGCGGCCTCGGCGACCCCGCTACCGGGTGGGGCTTTCCGCACCATTCGGAGGACTTCGGCCAGACACTGGCGCTGTGGGGCATTCCCGAAGGCCCGTTTTTGATGTTGCCCGTGATCGGGCCGAGCAACCCCCGGGACGCGGTCGGTCTTGCCGTCGACAACCTGCTGCTCGACCCGATCGCCTGGTATGTGCGCTTTCATGACCAGTATGCCGGCTACGCCTATGCGCGCACGGCGGCGACGCTGATCGACTTCCGGGCCCAAAATTTCGAGGCGCTGGACGATCTGGAGCGCAACTCGCTGGACTTCTACGCGGCGCTGCGCAGCCTCTATCGCCAAGTGCGGGCGAGCGAGATCGAGCAGGGCCAGCGTTCGATGGAAGACGTCGGGCCGACGCTGGGCGACTTCCCCGAGTTTCCGGCCCTCGATTCCGATCCGGCCGTCGAACCCGAGGACGCGTATTCCGATTTTCCTGCTCTTGACGGCGACGACACAACCGAAGAGGTACCGGCGAAATGACGTTTCCGCGACGCGCTGTTCTGCTTGGCGGTGTCCTGCTCGCCGCCGTGACCTTCGCCGCCGGGCTGACCGGCGCGGCAGCCGCCGACAAGGATACGGCCCGCGCCGAGGCGCTGATCCAGTCGGTCGCCGACGAAGGGCTTCGGCTGCTCAACGACAAGCAAGCGTCGCCGGCGACGCGGGTGGCGCGTTTCAAAACCATCTTCAACCGCTACTTCGCCGTCGACGCGATCAGCCGCTGGGTCCTCGGGCGCCACTGGAACCGGGCGACCGACGCCGAAAAGGCGGAGTACCGTCGCCTGTTCGAGGAACTGATCACCTACGGCTATGTCAAACGGTTCAGCGAGTATTCCGGCGAGACGCTGCGCATCCTCAACACGTCGCGGCCCAGCGACAACACCGCGATCGTCAATTCCGAGATCGATCGCCCGGGCGGCTCGCAGCCGGTCGACGTCGACTGGCGCGTCGGCATCCGCGGCGACGAGCACCTGATCACCGACGTCGTCGTCGAAAACGTGTCGCTGGCGCAGACGTGGCGCTCGGACTTCGCCGCCACCATCCAGCAGGGCGGCGGTTCCGTCGCCTCTCTGCTCGACAGCATGCGCAAACGCATCGCTACCCTGCGCGCCGAGGTCGAAGCGCAGGGCTGACGCGGCGCGCGGACGCCGCCGGCAACCGCGTGCACTAATCCCAGCCCTCACCCCCGCGTCAGCGGCCGGTACTTGATGCGGTGCGGCTGGTCGGCCTCGGCGCCCAGGCGGCGGTGGCGGTCGGCCTCGTAATCCTCATAGTTGCCCTCGAACCAGACCACCTGGCTCATCCCCTCGAAGGCGAGGATGTGGGTGCAGATGCGGTCGAGGAACCAGCGGTCATGGCTGATGATCACCGCCGAGCCGGCGAAGTCGGCGAGCGCGTCCTCCAGCGCCCTGAGCGTCTCCACGTCCAGGTCGTTGGTGGGCTCGTCCAGCAGCAGTACGTTGGCGCCGGATTTCAGCATCATCGCCAGATGCACGCGGTTGCGCTCGCCGCCGGACAGCGTGCCGACCTTTTTCTGCTGGTCCGGGCCGCGAAAGTTGAACCAGGCGCAATAGGCGCGGCTCTGCACCGTCCGCCGGCCGAGCTGGATCTCGTCGAGCCCGCCGGAGATTTCCTGCCAGACGGTCTTGTTTGCATCGAGGGAGTCGCGGCTCTGGTCGACATAGCCGAGCACCACCGTCTCACCGAGGCGGAGCGCGCCGGCGTCGGCCGTCTCCTCGCCGACGATCATCCGGAACAGCGTCGTCTTGCCGGCGCCGTTGGGGCCGATGACGCCGACGATACCGCCGGGCGGCAGCCGGAACGACAGATCGTCGATCAGCAGCCGGTCGCCGTAGCCCTTGGTGACGTGGTTGGCCTCGATGACGACGCCGCCCAGGCGCGGGCCGGCGGGGATGACAATCTGTGCCGTTCCCGGCGCCCGGTCGTTGGCTTCGGCGAGCAGCGTTTCATAGGCGGTGACGCGGGCCTTCGACTTCGCCTGGCGCGCGCGGGGGCTGGCGCGAATCCACTCCAGCTCGTGGGCCAGGGTGCGCTGGCGCGCCGTCTCCTGCTTTTCCTCCTGGGCGAGGCGCTTGCGCTTCTGGTCGAGCCAGGCGGAATAGTTGCCCTCGTAGGGGATGCCGCGACCGCGGTCGATCTCCAGGATCCATCCGGTGACGTTGTCGAGAAAATAACGGTCGTGGGTGACGATGATGACGGTGCCCGTGTAGTCCTTCAGAAAGCGTTCCAGCCAGGCCACCGACTCGGCGTCCAGATGGTTGGTCGGTTCGTCCAGCAGCAGCAGGTCCGGGCGTTCCAGCAGCAGCCGGCACAGCGCGACGCGGCGCCGTTCGCCGCCGGACAGCGTCCCGACGGCGGCGTCGCCGGATGGGCAGCGCAGCGCGTCCATGGCGATCTCGACGGTGCGCTCGATCTCCCAGCCCTCGACGGCGTCGATCTGTTCCTGAAGCGTGCCCTGTTCTTCAAGGAGGGCGGCCATCGCCTCGTCGTCGAGGGGCTCGGCAAATTGCAGGCTGATCTCGTTGAACCGGTCCATCAGTGCCTTCGTCGCCGCGAGGCCCTGCATGACGTTGCCCTGCACGTCGAGGGCCGGGTCGAGCTGCGGCTCCTGGGACAGATAGCCGACCCGCACGCCGTCCGCCGCCCACGCCTCGCCGCCGAAATCGGCATCGAGGCCGGCCATGATGCGGAGCAGCGTCGACTTGCCGGACCCGTTGGGGCCGAGGACGCCGATCTTGGCGCCGGGAAAGAACGACAGCGTGACCCCTTTAAGGACCTCGCGGCCGCCGGGATAGGTCTTGGTCAATCCCTTGGTGACGTAAATGTACTGGTATGCGGGCAAACCTGGCACCTCGGGTCTGGGAGCGGATGGATGGTCGCGGGAGGATTGATCCTCACGCCGCTGTTGAGCGCCCGCCTTCGGCAAGCAGGCCGTTTCTAGCCCGCATTCGCCTGGAGCGGCAAGCCGCCCCTTATACCAACGCTCATTGATGATGGACGCCCGTAGGGTCGTGCTTCATCAATGAGCGTTGGTATTAATCGCCGCCATGCTGGCATTGGGCAGCGCGATCCGCGGCGTTTAAGGTGGCGAGACATCGCGTCAAGCCACGGCACGTCACCCCCGTTACGCCAAGGCGCTTCGCGGGACGGTAAACGTGCTATACTGTTCCGGAAAAACACGGGTATCGAGAGCACGCTAAAAGCTGTATCTAGAGAGCACATAACCGAAAATCGAATAAGACCAAGCGGGAGGAAGGGAGAATGGCGAAATCCATTCTCGTCGTTGAAGACGAACCGAACATCGTTCTGTCGTTGCAGTTCCTGATGAAGAAGGCCGGCTTCGACGTACGCGTCGCCCAGGATGGCGACGAGGCACTGGCCCAGGTCGAGGCGCGGGCGCCGGATCTGATCCTCCTCGACGTGATGATCCCCAAACGCGACGGTTACGACGTGTGTCAGACCATTCGCGCCAATCCTGATTTGGCCCACATCCACATCATCATGCTTACCGCCAAGGGGCGGGAAGTCGATCGCGAAAAGGGCTTGGCACTGGGCGCCAACGACTACGTGACCAAACCGTTTTCCACCCGCGACCTGACCGAGAAGGTCAAGCTCATTCTGAACGGCAAGGCTTGAACGCGGACAAGCATCGTATGGCCGGATAATGGGCCCCCGCATCTTCATCATGCTTTGTTTCGGGTCGCTGGCCATCGGCGTACTCGCTGCCGTCGCGGTTGGCGCGTGGATGGTCAATACCCAGTCGCCCATCGGCGACGATATCCGCAACGTCATCATCGTTTACGGCGGCGGCATTGCCTTTCTGCTGGTGGCGGTTATTGCCGTCGTCTGGGCCTATCTGGACCACGCCATCGCCCAGCCGCTGGCGCAGGTGGTGCGCGGCATTCAGACCGTCATTCACGCCAATCCCGACCATCGGATTGAGGTCAACGACTTTCATCAGCTCGACGGCCTGCCGGCCGCCGTCGGCGAGCTGATGCGCGAGATGGCGGTGGCGAAAAACAACGTGCATGACACGGTCGCCAAAGCCACCGCCAGCATCGAGGAACAGAAGAACCGCCTTGGCATCATCCTGCAGGACCTCCACGAGGGGGTCATCGTCTGCAACAACAACCACCGCATCCTCTTGTACAACAACCGGGCCTTGCAACTGCTGCGCATCGGCGGCGAGATCGGGCTGGATCGTTCGCTGTTCCATTTCCTCACCCGCCAGCCGGTCCTCCACGCGCTCGGCCGGCTCAACAACCGCCTCACCGAGGGACGGTATCAATCGGACGACGAAGGTTCGATGGTCACCTTCGTCGGCGCCACCGTCGACGGCCGGCACACCCTTGACGGCCGCATCAGCCTGATCCTCGATGTCGACAACTCGGCCAACGGCTACGTACTGTCGTTCGAGGACAATACCGAGGAGCTGGCGGCGCTCGGGCTTCGCGACCGGCTGCTGCGTGACGCGACCGAGGGGGTGCGGGCGCCGGTGGCGAACCTGCGCGCGGCGGCGGAGATTTTCTGCGGCCAGGGGGATCTCAATCCCGGCGAGGCGGCCGAGTTCAAGAGTGTGCTTCTGAACGAAAGCAAGTTCCTGTGCGACCGGCTGGAAATGCTGTCGGCCCAGTACCGGGAGATCATTACCGGCCACTGGCCGATGAGTGACATTTATTCGTCGAACCTTTTCAACAACATTGCCGGCCGCTTGAAGGAACAGCGCTCGATTGAGGCGATGATCACCGGCATCCCGCAGTGGTTCCACGGCGACAGCTACACGCTGGTGCAGCTGCTTGACAAGCTGATCCTCAAGGTGACCGGCTTCACCGGCGCCCGGACCATCGATCTGGAGGCGGTCGGCGGCGAAAAGCACGTGTATCTGGACATCGTGTGGCATGGACCGGTCATACCGGCGGCGGAGACGCAGGCCTGGCTTGACGAACAGCTCGAGGACACGCTCGGCAACCTGAGCCTGCGCGACATCCTGGAGCGTCACAAGACCGACATCTGGAGCCTGGCCGACCGGGACGGCCGCGCGCGTCTCCGGCTGCCGCTGCCACCGGCCACCAAGTCGGTCGGGCGGCGCGGCGCCCGCAGCCGGCCGTCGCGGCCGGAGTTTTATGATTTCGAGCTGCTGAATCGCGCAAGTCCCTTGGGCGATTTGGGAAAGCAGCCGCTGCGCTCCCTCGGCTACGTGGTGTTCGATACCGAAACGACCGGCCTCGAACCGTCGGCTGGCGACGAGATCGTCGCCATCGCCGGCGTTCGGGTGCTAAACGGGCGCATTCTCACCGGCGAGTCGTTCGAGCGCATCGTCGATCCCAAGCGGCCGATCCCCAAGGAGTCCATCCGCTTCCACGGCATCACCGAGGACATGATCAAGGACAAGCCGCCCATTCAGGTCGTCCTGCCGCAGTTCCGCGCCTTTGTCGGCGAATCGGTGCTGGTCGCCCACAACGCCGCCTTCGATCTGAAGTTCCTCAAGCTGAAGGAGGCCGAGTGCGGTCTCAGCTTCGACATGCCGGTGCTGGACACCCTGCTGTTGTCGGTGTTCCTGCATGACCATACCAGCCGGCACAGCCTGGACGCCGCCGCGCAACGCTTCGGCATCACCGTGCACGGCCGGCATACCGCGCTTGGCGATGCGCTGGTGACGGCGGGACTGTTTCTCAAGATGATCGACGTGCTGGAAGCGCGCGGCATCGTCACCCTCGACCAGGCTGTCGACGCGGCCCACAGCATTGTCGAGGTCCGCGCCAAGCAGGCGATGTTCTGATGGGCGCGCCGATCGACCCGGAACGCCGCCGTTACCCGCCGCTGGCTCGTCCGTCCGGCAATACCCGGCATGAGGACGCTCTGTTCGCCGTGTTCGTGTTGGGCGTCGTGCTGTTCAGTCCGCTGGTGATCGGCATCTTCGACAGGGGCGCGGACGCGACCGTCCTGGGCGTGCCGCTCCTCTTCGCCTTTCTCTTTACCGCCTGGGCGGCTCTGGTGTGCCTGGTCGCCATCATCGTCAACGGCGCACCGGATCGTCCCGATGTCGACACGGATACGCACCGCGAGTCTTCCTATGGTGGCTGATCGGCGGAGGGCTCGATGCTGCCCGGCTGGTTGATCGTCGCCGTTTCGCTCGGCTACCTGTTGCTCTTGTTTGCCATCGCATATTACGGCGACCGGCAGGCCGATACAGGCCACAGTTTGGTTGGCCGCCCCGCTGTCTATGCGCTGTCGATTGCCGTCTACTGCACCGCCTGGACGTACTACGGCTCGGTGGGCCGTGCCGCCACCTCCGGATTCGGCTTCCTGCCCATCTACCTCGGGCCGACGCTGATGTTCACGCTGGGCTGGGTAGTGCTGCGCAAGCTGATCCGCATCTCGAAGGTGCATCGGGTCACCTCCATCGCCGACTTCATCTCGTCCCGCTACGGCAAGAGTCACCTGCTGGGGGGGCTGGTGACGGTCATCGCGGTCGTCGGCATCATGCCGTACGTGGCGTTGCAGCTGAAAGCCGTTGCCGGCAGCTTCAACGTCATCTGGCATTACCCGATTGTGGCCGGTGTCAATGAGGCCCCGTCGACCATGATCGGCGACACCGCGCTGTGGGTGGCCGCGATCATGGCGCTGTTCTCCATTCTGTTCGGCACCCGCCACATCGACGCCACCGAGCATCACCAGGGAATGGTTGTCGCCATCGCTTTCGAATCGGTGGTCAAGCTGGTTGCGTTCACCAGTGTCGGCGTGTTCGTCACCTTCGGCATGTACGATGGCTTTGGCGATCTTTTCCGTCGCGCCGCCGCCGATCCGATGCTGGCGGACCTGGTGACGATGCACGGCACCGCCGGCGACTGGGTGTCGCTGACCTTCGTGTCGATGCTCGCCATCTTTTGCCTGCCCCGGCAGTTCCAGGTCACGGTGGTCGAGAACATCCGCGAAAAGCACTTGAACCAAGCGCTGTGGCTGTTTCCGCTCTATCTCCTGCTGATCAACATTTTCGTGCTGCCGATCGCACTCGGCGGCATGCTGCGCTTTCCCGCCGGCGTCGTCAGCGCCGATACCTTCGTCCTCGCCCTTCCCATGGCCGAGCAGCAGCCGGGTCTCGCCATGCTGGCGTTCATCGGCGGTATGTCGGCGGCGACCGGCATGGTGATCGTCGCCACCATCGCGCTCTCGACGATGATCAGTAACGACCTGGTGATGCCGATGCTGCTGCGCTTTGCCTGGCTGCATCTGGCCGAGCGTAAGGACCTGACCGGCCTGTTGCTCGCCATCCGACGCATTGCCATCGTGTTCGTCCTGGTCATCGGCTATCTTTATTTCCGCTTGATCGGCGAGAGTTATGCGCTCGCGTCGATCGGCCTCGTGTCGTTCATCGCCGCGGCACAGTTCGCGCCCGCCATTCTGGCCGGCCTGTACTGGCGAAACGCGTCGTTCGGCGGCGCCCTGGCGGGTATTTCCGGCGGCTTCGTGGTCTGGGCCTACACGCTCCTGCTGCCGTCCTTCGCGCGTTCCGGCTGGCTGCCAACCTCCTTTATCGATCTCGGGCCCTTCGGAATGACGCTCCTCAAGCCCTATTCCCTGTTCGGGATGACGGGGCTTGATCACATCGGCCACGCCGTGTTCTGGAGCCTTTTGGTCAATGTCGGGCTGCTCGTCGTGGTGTCGCTGCTGACCCGCCAGAGCACCATCGAGCGCATTCAGGCAACTCTTTTCGTCGAGGTGTTCCGCCAGGGCGCCGGCACCAGCGGCAATTTTCAGGGCACCGCGTCCATTGCCGATCTGCGCGATATGACCGAGCGGTTTCTCGGCCGCGAGCGGACGCGCGAGCTGTTTTCCGAGTACGCCCGCCAGCGGGGCTTGAACTTGGACGCAACGCCGTACGCCGACGGCAAGCTGGTCCAGTACATGGAGCGGCGGCTCGCCGGCGTCATCGGCGCCGCGTCGGCGCGCGTCATGGTAGCGACGACGCTGAAGGGCGAGGGGGTCGGCGTCGACGAGATCATGCAGATCCTCGATGAAACCTCCCAGGTCCTCGAGTACAGCCGCCAGCTCGAACAGAAATCGAAGGAGCTGGAGAGCGCCACCGCGGAATTGAAGGCGGCCAACGCGCGCCTCACCGACTTGGATCAGATGAAGGACGACTTTCTGTCCACCGTGACGCACGAATTGCGGACACCGCTGACCTCGATCCGCTCGTTCTCGGAAATCCTCCACGACTCGCCGGATCTGGATCTGGCCGAGCGCCAGCATTTTCTCGGCATCGTCATCCGCGAGAGCGAGCGGCTGACGCGGCTGATCAACCAGGTGCTCGACCTGACCAAGATCGAAACCGGCCGCATGAAGTGGCAGATGGGGGAGGTCGATCTCGCCGACGTGATGGACCACGCGGTCTCCGCGCTGCAGCACCTGTTCGACGAAAAGCGGGTGCGCCTGGAGGTCGTCGTGCCGGACGGCGTGCCGAAAATCCGCGGCGATCGCGATCAGCTCATCCAGCTCGCTATCAACCTGTTGTCCAACGCCGAGAAGTTCTGCAAGGAAGATACCGGCACGGTCGCCATCGGCGTCGCCCCCGACCGCGACGGCGTCACCGTCAGCGTCGCCGACAACGGCCCCGGCATTCCCTACGGCGAGCAGGAGGCCATCTTCGACAAGTTCCACCAGGTCCGTGCCGGCAACACCGGCAACCCAAAAGGCTCCGGCCTCGGCCTCGCCATCTGCCGCGGCATCATCGAGCATCTGGGAGGCAAGATCTGGGTGGAAAGCGTGCCGGGCAACGGCGCCACCTTCTTCTTCACCGTCCCCTACGCCCATCCGGTGCGCTGATTTCGGCGCACTTCCTGTGCGCTGCCCCGGCTCAGAAAATCTGCGCCGTGAACTCCAGCTTGACACGCCGGCGGACCGCGTCGATGGCCTTGAGCGAGTCGACCAGGTCGCCGCGATCCCGCTTCGACAGGCCGTCCGGATCGACGAAATAGCTGACCCGCCGTCCGGCCCGGTAGTCGGCGATTTGTCCGCGCAGCAGGATGTCGGTGATCAGCTTGAATGCGTTGCCAAGGTCGTCGCGCTCGGCCACGTCGAACACGCCGCGTTCGGTCAGAACCCGCAGCCGCTCCAGCGTCGAGGTCTCGTCCACCCCTTCACGCAGCGCCAGCAGCCGGACCGCGCCGACCAGCGGGATCGTGCCGGTGTATTTCAGGTTCACCTGCCCGCGGTACTCCTTCTGCTCCTTTTCGGTGATGAAGCCGCCGAACAGGCCGAGCGCCACGTTGTGGTCGATCTTTTCCTGGAACATCTGGCGCAGGAAGAAGTGGTTGGCGCGCACCACCTCGCTGACGGCGGTGCGCAACTCCTGCGCCAGGTCGTCGGCGCCCCACACCGACTGGAAATCGAAAAAAATGTCGGAGAGGCGGATGGCGACGAAGTTGCTCTTGCGCCCCCACAGCCGCACCTGCGTGATCCACTGGGTCAGCGTCTTGCGCCACAGCGGGTTGACCGCCATGCAATAGCCGTTGCAGAACGGAATGCCGATCTCGTTCAGGTCCCGGCACATCCGCTCCGCCAGTTCCAGGAAGAACGTGTCGATGCGGGTGTGATCGGCGTCCGGGTAATCCTCGATGATGAAGCCGTTGTCCTGGTCGGGGAACAGGTAGTTCTCGCCGCGGCCGCCGGAACCCATGACGATCGTCGACGCGCGCACGGGCAGATCGCCCCATCCCTCGGCCACCATCTGCTTCAGCGCCGCCTCACCGACCCGGCGGTACATGTCGTTGTTGATCCGGGTCAGCAGCCGCTGGATCTCGAAGGCCGGCAGCGCTTCGGCGAACAGTTCCTCGGCGAGGTCGATCTGCGCCGCCTTGACCTCTTTCAGGCCTTCCAGCGTGCCCTCGTGGGTCAGGCCGTCGATCTGGTGCATCAGCGGTGCCGACGCAGCCGCCAGCGCATCGTGCAGGTAGATCAGCCCGACCAGCCCGCCTTTGCCGTCGACCACCGGCATGTGGCGCAGCGCGTGCCGGCGCATCCAGGCAATGGCGTAATACAGATACTCGCGGCGCCGGATGGTCATCGGCGGCGCCGTCATCACCGCCTCCACCGGCGTGTCGGGGGCGACGCGATAGGTCAGCCGGCGGGCGATGTCCTGTTCGGTGATGATGCCGACCGGGCGGCCGTTGGCGTCGACGACCACCGCGCACGTCGCCTTCTCGGCGGTCAACAGCGCGATCATGTCGGCGCAGCGGGTTCCCGGACGCACCGCCACCACGTCGCCGCGGGAGCGCATGAAGTCGCTCACCAGCATGTTGAAGACGGCGGTCCGCGGGGCGGGGGGGGACTGGTTTCCAGTTTTCATCGTCGCGCCGGTAGCGGCATTTCCTGGTCGCGCTCCTCGCCTACGGTCCGGGACACGCGTCGGTAAATGGGCTGTCAACGTCGCGTCGACACCGGTCGTCGGCGCGGCCGGCGCCGCGAAACGTCACGACGCTCAACCTTGGGCTACGTTAACGGGCAACGCAATGCCTCTTTTTAACCCGTATGCGGGGCGCTCGAAGTTGGATTTTAGACATTCTCAGAAGCACTTGCGCACATTGTGGCAATTTTACCGTGTTGTCGATCGTCATGTAAAATGGTATGAGTTATGTGGGTACTCTGCGGCTTTTAATTGCGGAGTTATCCGATTGAGCGAAAGAACGGGAAACCGTCGCGTACTTCCGGGGTCCGATTGTGACCGTAACCACCGGGAATATTCGCAAGGGAGGTCCAAGAAACCGATGACACGAATCGTGTGTCCAAACCGCTCAAGTCTGTGGCCTTCCGCTTTCGTCCCTACTGACTGTCTGTTACCGGCGGCGATGGAGAACGCCATAAACGAACGTCTGCCGGACTGGACCTAACGTTGACCTGACGTCCAAGCGGCGGCCGCGCATCCGTACGGTTCGCCGGGGACCAAAGTGCAAGGGAGAGAATCGCCTTGAGTCCGAAAGTAATATGGCTGTTCGTCTTCGTCGTACTCTACTGGAGTTACTGCATTTATTGGGGTATCCGGGGTGCGAGGATGGCGAGAACCGCCAGCGATTACTTTATCGCTGGTCGGCAATTGTCGTTGTGGGTGTTCGTTCTGGCGGCGACGGCGACGTCGTTTTCCGGATGGACGTTCATGGGCCATCCCGGCCTGGTGTATCGCGACGGCTTTCAGTACGCCTACGCGTCCTTCTATACGATCACCATTCCCTTTACCGGCGTCGTCTTTCTGAAGCGGCAGTGGATGCTGGGTAAACGCTATGGGTATGTGACGCCCGGCGAGATGCTGTCCGATTACTTCCAAGGCGACGGCATCCGAATTCTTACCGTCGTCGTGGCGCTGCTGTACTCCATTCCCTACCTTGGCGTGCAGCTCGGGGCCTCGGGCTTTCTGTTCAACGTGCTCACCGACGGTCTGGTCAGCGAGAACTTCGGCATGTGGCTGTTGTCTCTCGTGGTGTTGATCTACGTCGCCTCGGGCGGTCTCCGGGCGGTGGCCTATGTGGACACCATGCAGTGCATCCTGCTGGCGCTGGGCATCGTCATTACTGGTATCATCGCGCTGAACGCCGTCGGCGGCTGGGATGCGTTGAACGATGCCATGGCGGCGCTGGGTCAGCGGCCCGATCTCGGCAAGTGGGGCGCGACCGAACAGGGCTACAATTCGTACCTCGCCGTCCCCGGCGTCATTCAGTGGACGGCCGGTCTCGGCAAGGAGACGCCGGTCGGCGGTCTGTGGACCGGCGTCATGATCCTGACCTACATGTTCGCGCTCATGGGCATCCAGTCGGCCCCGGCGTTCACCATGTGGTCGTTCGCCAACACCAATCCGCGGCCGTTCGCGCCGCAGCAGGTGTGGGCGTCGTCGTTCGCCATCGGCCTTATCCTGTTCTTCTTCACCGCCTTCCAGGGAATGGCGGCGCATTTCCTCGGCGCCAATCCTCTGGTTACCGATGCCGGACTGGCGATCAGCAACGTCATTCCGGCTGACGTGGCCAAGTCGCCGGATGCTCTCGTGCCCAACTACTTCAACCTCATCGCCGAGGGCGCGCCGTGGCTGGTGGGTCTGCTGGCGGTGTGCGCGTTGGCGGCCATGCAGTCGACGGGTGCCGCGTACATGTCGACGGCCGGCGGCATTCTCACCCGGGATCTGTACAAGCGCTTCCTCAACCCGGGGGCCACCCACACCACCCAAAAGCTGTTCGGCCGTCTAGGGGTGGCGTTCATCGTCTTTTCCGCGCTGCTCGTCGCCACCTACTCGAAGGACGCGCTGGTCCTTCTCGGCGGTCTGGCGGTCGCCTTCGGCTTCCAGATGTGGATCCCGCTGGCGGCGGTGACCTACTTCCCGTGGATCACTCGGGCTGGGGCGACCTGGGGCCTGTTCGTCGGCTGTCTCGGCGTCATCTTTACCGAGAGCTTCGGCTTGACGATCCTCGGCTGGGTCGGCATCGACTGGTGGGGCCGCTGGCCGTGGACCATCCACTCCGCCGGCTGGGGCATCATCTTCAACGTGGCGGTGTGCGTCATCCTTTCGGCGATGACGCAGAATCCACAGCAACAGGCGCACCGGATGAAGTTTCACACCTTCCTGAAGGATCACGCCTCGCTGCCGGCTTCCAAAAAGGGTCTGATCCCGGTGGCGTGGGTGGTCACTCTGGGCTGGTTCTTCTTCGGAATCGGGCCGGGCGCGGTGATCGGCAACGACATCTTCGGCGCTCCCGGCGCGGGCCGTGACGGCTGGACCTTCGGGATCCCGTCGATCTGGGCCTGGCAGATCCTGTTCTGGCTGCTCGGCGTGGCGATGATGTGGTTCCTCGCCTACAAGATGGAGATGTCGACGGTGCCGTCGACCGAGGTTCAGGCCCTCGTCGAGGACATTGGCGACACGTCGTTGGAAAAACCGAGCGTCTGACGTTTCCGACGCACTCGGGATTTTCCGGGCATGAGCCGGGGGGAGGGGCAACTCTCCCCCCGGTTTCTTTTTCCCGCACCGTCGCTCTAACCGCGCAGGTCACGCCGCCCGTCGTGGTGTCGCACAGGCATTTCGGCAACGGTCGGGTTGAAAAATTGACCGTCCGACGCCGCCGTGCGTTTGCCCGGCCGCGGTAAATGTGCTAGCTGATGTCAATGGCTGGGAAATGACCTGGCCGTGCTACCATAAGCGACAACGATAATATCAAGGGAGACGAACGGGCCAAGGATCGGGCGGACAGCCCTGATCGGCGACCTTCCCAACGGCGAGGCAGCAGTTTTGCCTCCTTAAGGCAACGACCGCCGCGCCGCCACCCACGTCGGTTTGAACCCGCGCCGCCCTCTTTTGGGCGATAATGGGATCTTTGACTTCGCAAGGCCGGCACAAAGACAGTAGACCAGAGTAACGGCAGAGGAAAGGCTTCACCTTCGGGGCTGATCCAACAGAAAATCAGGAGGAAAAAGTGTCCGCCAAAGTCATATGGCTGTTATTGTTTCTCGCTCTGTATTGGGGTTACTGCCTCTATCAGGGCCTCGCGGGTATGCGTAAATCAAAAACGGCGAGTGACTACTTCATCGCCGGCCGGCAATTGCCGTTGTGGGTGTTTGTGCTCGCAGCGACCGCCGCGTCCTTTTCTGGCTGGACCTTCATGGGCCATCCCAGCCTCGTTTACCGGGACGGATTCCAGTACGCGTACGCATCCTTTTACGCCATTACCATCCCCTTCACCGGCGTGCTGTTTCTCAAGCGCCAGTGGATGCTCGGCAAGCGCTACGGCTACGTAACGCCGGGCGAGATGCTGTGCGATTACTTCCAGGGCGACCTGATTCGCGTCCTGACGGTCATCGTCGCTATTCTCTACTCGGTACCGTATCTGGGCGTGCAGTTCGGCGCCGCCGGCTTTCTGTTCTCCGTCGTCACCGACGGCTTGATCAGCAAGGTCCTCGGCATGTCGCTGTTCGCGATCGTGGTTCTGGTATACGTCGCTTCAGGCGGTCTGCGGGCCGTGGCCTACGTGCAGACGATGCAGTGCATCCTGCTCGCGGTCGGTATCATGATCGTCGGCGTCATCGCGCTCAACACGATCGGCGGGTGGGACGCGCTTCAGACCGGTCTTGCCTGGCTCGGCAAATCGGAAATCAGCAAATGGGGCGTGACGGAACAGGGGTACAACGCCTACTTCGCGGTTCCCGGGGTCATCCAGTGGACGGCCGGTCTCGGCAAGGAAACACCCGTCGGCGGTCTTTGGACCGGCATGATGGTTCTCACCTACATGTTCGCGCTGATGGGGATTCAGGCGTCGCCGTCGTTCTCGATGTGGTCGTTCTCCAACACCAACCCGGCGCCGTTCGCGCCGCAGCAGGTGTGGGCGTCGTCCTTCTGCATCGGCATCATCCTGTTCACCTTCACAGCCTTCCAGGGCATGGGCGCCCATTTCCTCGGCGGCAATCCGCTCGTCAACGAAACCGGCTTCCCGCAGACCCTCCCGGCGGTTCAGGAATTCATGGCCGCCAACAATGGTGCCTATCCTTTGCCGCCGTCCATCGCCAAGAACCCGGACTCAATCGTGCCCCACATCTTCAACTTGATGGAGAACACGGCACCCTGGCTCATCGGTCTTTTGGCCATCTGCGCCTTTGCCGCCATGGAATCGACCGGCACTGCCTACGCGTCGACCTGTAGCGGCATTGTCACCCGCGACCTGTACAAGCGCTACATCAACCCGTCCGCGGGCCATGGCGCGCAGAAGCTGTTCGGGCGCGTCTCGGTGGCGGTGATCATCGCGGTCGCGCTTGCCGTCTCCACCTTTTCCGAGGACGCTCTGGTGCTCCTCGGCGGTCTCGCGGTGGCCTTCGGCTTCCAGATGTTCCCGTCGCTGGCGGCGGCGACGTGGTTCCCGTGGATCACCCGTCAGGGCGCGACATGGGGCCTGATCGCCGGTTTGCTCGGTGTCATGATGACCGACAGCATGGGGCCGGCTATCTTCGGTGATGCCCTGCCGTGGGGCCGCTGGCCGTGGACCATCCACTCCGCCGGCTGGGGTATCCTCTGCAACATCGTCGTCTGTGCCGTGGTCTCGATGATGACGCAGGACGTCGAGGCGAGACGCCATCGTGATAGCTACCACTCCTTCCTCAGCGATCACTCGGCTCTGCCCGCCTCGAAGCGGGGGCTGATCCCGGTCGCCTATCTGATCACCGCCTTCTGGTTCTTCTTTGGAATCGGGCCGGGTGCGGTGATCGGTAACGACATCTTCGGGGCTCCCGATGCCGGCATCGACGGCTGGACCTTCGGCATTCCGTCGATCTGGGCGTGGCAGATCCTCTTCTGGGCGCTTGGCGTCTTCATGATGTGGTTCCTCGCCTACAAGATGGAGATGTCGACCATCCCGTCGACGGAAGTCACGGCGCTGGTCGAAGACATCGGCGAAACGGCTCTCAGCAAGCCGACCTGATCACGGTTCGAACTCAAGGCGTCGGGGGGAAGGGGAAACCTTTCCCCCCATTTTTTTAGCGCGGCCACGGGAGGCGGACGCGCCGGCATAATCGGTTAACGTTGCGACGCCGGCCGCAAGCAGGAATAGTGCTCGGCTGAACGAACAAAGATAAATCGTCCGCGCCCCAGGCGCGCGCCTTCGGACCGGCACCGCCGGCGGCGGCGCGCCGCACCGGGCAAACGGCGGACGCCCGGGGAGGACAACGGCCGTGAACCGACGTACCTTCGTCATCTATCTCGTCACCGTCGGTCTGATCGCCGGCCTGTTGACGCTGGTCGGATGGGCCACCTGGGTCGAGATGGCGCCCGGCGACAGGGACCTTGTCGGCCGGGCGGTAGGCGCGATCGGTGCCACCGCCGTTATCGGCGTGGCGCTCGCCTTTGTCGTCATCTTCATCGCCATTCACTGGATGTACCGGACCTACGCGCTGCCGCTTCCGGCCATCGCCGAGGCCGCGCGCATGATCGCGGTCAGCAACCCGGCGCACCGGCCTAGTGTGGAGGGGGCGCCCGAGGTGCGGGACGTGGCGGCGGGGATTAGCCTCCTCGCCGAGCGTTACGAAGTGGGCTTGAAGGACGTTGCCGACCGGGTACAGGAGGCGTCGGCCGCGGTGGCGGATGAACGGGACACGCTGGCGGCGCTTACGGCCAAGCTGACCCAGGGCGTCGTCGTCTGCAATCAGGAGGGGCGCGTGCTTCTCTACAACCGCCAGGCGCAGCGGTTGCTCGAAGGGCCGGCGCGGGAGACCGGCGGCGGCGACTGGATCGGGCTCGGGCGCTCCGTCTATGGCCTGATCGACGAGAGCCTGCTTCAGCATGCGCGGATGACCCTGGTGCACGCGCGGCAGAGGGGCGAGGCGACGTTGATGGCGCCGTTCGTCGCCTCGCGGCCGGGGGGGCAACTTCTCAACGTTCACCTGGTGCCCATCACCGGTACGGGCCGCCGGTGGCACGGCTATATCCTCACCTTCGACGACGTGACGGGTCGGATGACGCGCGAGGCGCGCCGGGCCAATGTTTTGCTGTCGCTCATCGAAGGTCAGCGTGCGGCGGTCTCCAGCATCCGCGCCGCGGTGGAGACGATCATCGCCTATCCGGAGATGGACGACGACGGCCGGCGCGCCTTCTATCGGGTCATCTACGACGAGGTGGTGCGGTTGAGCGAACGGTTCGAGGGCCTGGAGGACGCCATGGCGCGGGAGCGCGACAGCGGCTGGCCGACCCAGGTCGCCCTCGGCTCGGATTTGCTCGCCGCCATCGAGCGCCACGTCGAGGACGTCCTCGAGGTTCATCTGGATGTTACCGTGCCGCTGGAGCCGCTCAGGCTGCGGGCGGACAGCTACGCCATCGCGCGCTGCATCATCTTTCTCATCGCCCAGGTGCGGAGCTTCCTGCGCGCCGAAACCATCAGCCTGGGCCTGGAGGCCGGCGCCGACCAGGCGGGCGTGGTCATACAGTGGACCGGCGCGCCGCTGCACATGGAGGCGCTCAGGACGTGGGGCATGCGCAACGTCCTTACCGACCTGCGCGGCGCGTCGATGACGCTGTTCGACGTCGTCGAACGGCACTCCGGCGCCGTCTGGCCGCTGCCGGCGGACCGTGACGGCCGCTACGGTGTGCGGCTGCTGCTGCCGCTCGCCGACGTCGCGGAAACGACGGCAGCGCCCGGGGCAGGGGCCAGTGCGGCACCCGGCGGCCCGGAGACGGCGCCCGATTTCGACTTCCGGCTGTCGGCGTCGCGCGGCAACGGCTCCGGCTCTCCACCATTGGCGCGCCTCAATTACACCGTCCTCGATACCGAGACCACCGGCCTCGGCGCCGCCAGCGGCGACGAAATCATCGCCATAGGCGCCGTCCGCCTGGTCAACGGCCGCGTTCTCAGGCAGGAAAGCTTCGATACCTTCGTCAATCCTCGCGTTCCCATCACCGAGCAGTCGCAGAAAATCCACGGCATCTCCGCCGACATGCTGCGGGGCCAGCCGCGCATCGAGGACGTCATGCCCAACCTGGCGCGCTTTCTGGAAGACAGCATCATCGTTGGCCACAACGTCGATTTCGACATGCGTTTCTTTCGCGAGTGCGAGGACCGCACCGGTGTCCACCTCGCCAATCAAGTCCTCGACACGCTGCGCCTCGAATACGTCGTCAACCCGAACCAGGATGACCGCAGCCTTGATGGCCTCGCAGGCCGCCTCGGCATCACCATCACCGGCCGGCACTCCGCCCTCGGCGACGCGCTGACCACGGCGGAGGTTTTCCTTGCCCTGTTGCCGCTGTTGGAGCAGCACGGCATCACCACGCTCGCCGAAGCCCAGGCGGCCAGCGACGCGACACCGTTCGCGCGGAAGTCGTTTTAATTACCCTTCCGTTCGCCCCGGCTTGCCCGCCGAACGGTAATCGGGTAACCCCGGAGTGTGTTTCACGAAAAGGTTCATGGAGCGTGCAGGAGCTGTTTTCGCCCGAGTGGCAGTGGTTGTGGATGGCGCTGCTGGCGTTGGCGCTGTTCTTCCCCGTCCGCAAGCTGATCTGGGTCGCAAGCGTCCGCCGCGAGGAGCGTCGCCAGGGCCAGCCGACGGACGATGCCCGCCGTGAGGCGCTGCGCCGGCGCGCGTCGGTCACCGCGGCCCTGCTCAGCGGCATCTTCGCCATCATCTACGTGCATTACCTGTTCACCTCGATGCTGGTGCCGTCATGAACCCCAAGGTGCTGCGCCGTTTTATCATTCTGATGGTGGTGGCGACCTTCGTCATGTTCACCGGCTGGGCGGTGATCAAGGAATTTGCCTACGCGCCGCCCGGCGATTACGAGACGCGCAAGGGCGATATTCTGCTCGGCGATCGCAAGTACGACGAGGCGATCGACTGGTTCACCAAGGCGCTGGACAAGTCGCCCAACCACCGCGGAGCGCTGATGGGCCGTGCGATCGGCTTTATGCAGACGGATCGTACCGTCGAGGCGGAGGCGGAGTTCGACCACCTGATCGACTATCTGACGCAAAATCTGGAGCCGGACGATCCGACCGGCCGCGCCGTTCTCGCCGGTGCTTACGCCAACCGCGGCATTCTGCGCGACCGCACCGGCCGCTACGAGGACGCGCTCGCCGACTACATCATGGCGCTCAAGATCGACCAGGGCGCGGTCGAGGGGCCGGGCATCGTGCATAAGATCCTCTACGGCAACTCGCGCCCCTCCACCGTCGAAAAGCGTGCGCGCTATCTCGCCGAACAGCTGGCGCTGCCGGAGGAGGAGCGCGTCATGCGCCGGCCTGATGTCGATGAGCAACAGCGGATGTTCAAACCGTAACCGGCGCTCTTCCGCACTCCACGCGCGCGCTGCTCTTTTGCGCCGACGCGCCCTGCGACTTCGATGATGTGGACAACGACTCGGGCGTTTTCGTGAACGTCGTCAACGCCACGCGCGGCGCGGCGTCGGTGTCGCCGGGAACGACCCTCCTCGTCGCGCCGAGCCTGGTTCCCATTCCGGCGGCGGCACCGCTGTTCGTGACCGCGCTCGCGGGCCTTGGCGTTCTCGCCCGTTGCCGTCAGAAGCGGGCGATTTTGAGCACGTCCTGAAACAGCACCAGGAAGAAAAACACGCCGGCGATGCAGCCGAACAACAGCCGGACGAAATCCGTGTTGCCGTCGGCGTCGCGGTAGCGGATGCCGTGCCAGGCGATGAGCCCGGTGGCCACCAGAAAGACCAGATTGACCAGCGGCTCGTATTCTTGGGCGGCTTCAAACATGGCGCGAAGGTATCGGTTTCGCCGGGCGGCGGCAACGGCTCCGCCCGGCCGCCGTCACCGGCGTCCGTCGTAGGGCTGCGGCGGTGTCGGCGCCGAAGGGGCGCTGGTCTGGGCGGGGACCGCTCGCGACCCCGTCTCGGGCACCGTTCGCTGGCGAATGTCGTCCCGCTCGAAATACGGCGGCAGCAGCGACGTCGGCTCCTTAACCGTCATTTCAGCAAGCAGAATCGCCGTCACCATCGTCATCACCAGGGCGCAGACGATCAGGCAAAGCTTGCGGATCGCGTTGGGCACGCGGATGCCGTATTCGTGGTCGTAGCGATGATAGTGGGCGTCGTGGGGATCAAGGGCGCCGCGGTCATCGCGGGACAGGATGAGACGCGCGTAATGGCGCGCCCAGGGCGGGACGTCGTTGTGCAGCATGTAGTTGGTGAACAGCCGGTCGACGAGCGCGACGGGCAGGTCGCTTCCGTACCATTCCCGATAGGCAAGCTGCAAAAGCTGGAACTCGCCGACCTGAAGGATGTTGGCCGCCGCCGAGATCAGCCGTCGCTCGCCCTGGCCCCGTTCTTCGTGCTGAGGATCGAGCAGGACGCGAAAAAAGTTCATGGCAGCCTCACCTCGGCCACGTATCAGCGCTCTTCTGATGTGTGGTTACGCGGGCGCCGGCGCCAAGGTTCATTCCAAAGCGACATCCGCCGGCTTGCCCGCCCAACGGTCGCGGCGGTATTCTCATGACTTCGTGCTCTCGTTGTCTCGTCCGCCCGCCGCCGCGCGTGTCCCTGAACCCTGACCCCCGAACGGACCATTCATGCCCCTGCGCGTCGCGTTTCTGATCCTGCTCAGCGCCCTGGTGGCCGCGTGCGTCGACGTCATCGACGAGCGGCCGTACGGCATCTGGATACAGGAACCGCTTTTCAGCCTGGGCGACCCCGACCACGTCGCCGAAAAGCACTGCGCCAAATACGGCCGCAAGGCGGTCAAAACCGGCACCCTCGGCTCCGGCGCCCCCCGCGAAAACTACCTGCCGGTCCTGGCCTACGCCTGCGAGTAACCAGATGTCAGAACCCGTCACGATCCCCTCTGAGATCTGACGATGGGGGAGGTGAGAATCGCAGGTTCGAACCGGAGCCCGCGCGTTGGGTTGGCGGGCGGCAACGCGCAAACGAAAATGGTGGGCCCGGCAGGACTCGAACCTGCAACCAGACCGTTATGAGCGGCCGGCTCTAACCAGTTGAGCTACGGGCCCGCGCATTGTGTCGGCGGGCAACCTTACGGGCACAGTCTTCGACCAACCGCCCGCCGCCGTCAACCGCCGCCGTTCGGTCATTCGGCCGGCGTCTGCTCCAGAATGGCGATCATGCGCAGCAGCGGCGCGGCGTCCCGCGACAGGCCGAGCGACGTGGTAAAGTGGCCGGCGGGCGCGCGGAACACGTTGGCCGCCGGCACGCGCCAGTCGCGGATCAGTTCCTCGCCGCCCTCGGCCAGCGTCACGTCATCGAACGTGCCGAGAACGACGACGATTCGGTCCGGGTCCACCGCCGGCTCGCCGATCGGGTCGAGCAGCGGCAGCCAGGAGGCGGTGGTTTCCTCGCTCCAGCCGGCGTCGGCGAGTGCCTCGGGCACGCCCAGGCCCCGGCTCAGGCTGCCGTGGAACGAGACCGCGGTCAGCGACCGCGACGGTGCGACCAGCAACAGCGCGTCCGGCCGCATTTCGGGCGGCCAGTGACGGGCGGCACACGCAACGAGCTGCGCGGTCAGGGCGCCCAAGCTGATGCCGCCCACCGCCACCGGTCCGCCGCGCGTCGTCCGCGCCCAGGCGACCAGGTGGCCGATCTCCACCGCCGAGGCATGAAAAAAATCCAGCAGCCCGCCCGGGCCGCGGGCCAGGATGGGCTCGCCGCCATAGGTGCCGGCAAGGCGCCGCCGCCCGTGCCAGGGCGCCTCCGGCCGGATCACGCGCAGGCCGCGGCCAGCGAGGCCGGTGAACGGGTCGCGCGCGTCGCCCCACCACTCCGGCTCCATGCCGATGCCGTGCGCGAACACCAGCGACGGCATCGGCGGGCTGCGGCGCTTCGCTCCCGGCTGCTCCGGTGCGCTGACCCGCGCCCAGGCGGTGTTGCCGGCGGCGGCCACCGGCGGCGGGAACCGAAGCCAGCCGTCGATGCCGCGGGCATGGCGGTATCCCCGCGAGGCCTGGATGTCGTCGAGGCGCATGCGTTCGGCGAACGCCGTTTCCGGATGATCCCGGCGCCGCCCATGCCGGCGGGCGACGGATGAGGCGTCCTCGATCGTCCACGCGACCGGCGACACCGCTCGGTCAAGGTGCATGGGTACGAACAGCGTACGCGATCCCATCAGCGCCGCCGCCTTGTCGAGGCGTTCCGCCTCCACCGCCGCCAGGGCGGGTCCCGCCCCGAAAAAGGCGTCCTCCCAGCGCGCGTCCGCTTCCTGATAGGCGGCCCAGCGGTCCCGAACCCGGCGCACCAGGGCAGGAAGCAGCGCCCGCGCCCGGCGTCCGACTGCGATCTGTTCGGCAAAGCGTGCAACATCGCCTTCGGCGGCGAGCGCCGCCGCCCACGCCCGCGACAGGGGAAAGTACCAGCGGGTGAGCACCCGGAGCGTCGTCGCGTCGAACCAGGGCTTGAGGATCAGGTGCCCGAGCGACCCTCGCAACAGACGTTCAAGGGGGCTTAGGGCGACGTCCGAGAGTTCGGAGGGTACGCCGCCCACGACCGCCCTAGTGGTCGAGGAAGCTGCGCAGCTTGCGCGACCGACTGGGATGCTTGAGCTTGCGCAGCGCCTTCGCCTCGATCTGGCGGATGCGCTCGCGGGTGACGGAAAACTGCTGGCCGACCTCTTCCAGCGTATGATCGGTGTTCATCCCGATGCCGAAACGCATCCGTAGCACCCGCTCCTCGCGGGCGGTCAGGCTGGCCAGCACGCGGGTGGTCGTTTCGCGCAGGTTGGCCTGGATGGCGGCGTCCAGCGGTTGCACGGCGTTCTTGTCCTCGATGAAATCGCCGAGATGGCTGTCTTCCTCGTCGCCGATGGGCGTTTCCAGGCTGATCGGCTCCTTGGCGATCTTGAGAACCTTGCGCACCTTCTCCAGCGGCATCGACAGCTTTTCGGCCAGCTCCTCCGGTGTCGGCTCGCGGCCGATCTCGTGCAGCATCTGCCGGGACGTTCGGACCAGCTTGTTGATGGTCTCGATCATATGCACCGGAATGCGGATGGTTCGCGCCTGGTCGGCGATGGAACGTGTGATCGCCTGGCGGATCCACCAGGTGGCATAGGTCGAGAACTTGTAGCCGCGCCGGTACTCGAACTTGTCCACCGCCTTCATCAGGCCGATGTTGCCTTCCTGGATCAGGTCGAGAAACTGCAGGCCGCGGTTGGTGTATTTCTTGGCGATGGAGATCACCAAGCGCAGGTTGGCCTCGATCATCTCCTTCTTGGCCTTGTTGGCCTCGCGTTCGCCTTTCTGCACCGTCGAGACGATGCGCCGGAACTCGGATACCGGCAGGCTCGCGTCGTGGGCGATCTGCGCCAGGTCGCGACGGATCACCTCGACATCATCCGAGTGATCGTTGGAGAACCGCTTCCACGACTTGTGCGGCAGTTCGCCGCAGCGCTCCAGCCAGTCCGGCGACAGCTCCTGGCCGCGGTACTGTGTGATGAAATCCTCGCGGTTGATGCGGCAGTTCATCGCTAGCCGAAGCAGTCGGCCTTCCAGGCCGATCACCCGACGGTTCATCTGGTAGAGCTGATCGACCAGTTCCTCGATGCGGAGGTTGTTGAGGCGCACCTCGCGCATCATGTTCACCAGATCGCGCCGTAGCTTGGTGTAGCGCTTCTCCAGCGACGGGCTTTCGTCGTCGCCGCGCTGCATCGCCTGAATGCGACGCAACTGCAGCCGATGCAGCTTTTTATACGTGACGGCGATCGCTTCGAACGTGATGAGGACGTGCGGCTTCAGCATCTCCTCCATGGCGGCGAGGGAAACGCTCTGCTCCTCGGCCTCCATTTCGTCCAGGTCGTCCTCGCCGTCGCCGCGGGCCTTTTCGCCGTTCCCGTCGTCTTCGGCGACCTCATCGTCATCATCGTCGTCATCGTCGTCATCGTCGGCCGACTTAACGTCGGCTGTCCGGGCGTCGCCGTTTCCCTGCGGTCCGACGGATCGGCCGGAGTCGGCCTCGGCCGTCGGCGCGTCGGCTACAGTGATCGGCACCGACCCCGTGACGGCGGGCGTTTCCGCCGAGCCGCCTTCAGGCTGCGTCGCCGATCCGTCATAGGTCGCTTCCAGATCGATGATGTCGCGGAGCAGAATATTACCGTCGAGCACCGCGTCGTGCCAACGGATGATGGCGCGGATGGTCAGCGGGCTTTCGCAGATGCCGCCGATCATCATCTCGCGGCCGGCCTCGATGCGCTTGGCGATGGCGATCTCGCCCTCGCGCGACAGAAGCTCGACGTTGCCCATTTCGCGCAGGTACATGCGCACCGGATCGTCGGTCCGGCCCAGCTCGTTTTCGTCGACATTGCCGGCTGGCGTTTCCGCCTCCGCCGCTTCCGCCGGTGCCTGCGCTTCCTCGCCCTCGTCGGACTCGATCACGCTGATGCCCATTTCGGACAACAGCGACATCGCATCTTCGATCTGCTCCGACGAGACATGCTCCGGCGGCAGCGCGCCGTTCAACTCCTCATAGGTCACATAGCCGCGCTCTTTGCCGCGCGCGACCATGCGCTTGATCCCGGCACCCAGCGTGTCGATGAGCGGCGAGTCGCCGGTTTCGCCCTTGGCATCGCCCACGTTGGCGATGGTTGATGCTTTGGCCGGCATGTCCCCCTCGTTTCCGGCAGTGCGTCTCGCGGTCGCGCCAGTCATGGCTGACCGCGATTGGGCATAGCGATGCGCCCCGTCGGTCGCCAGCAAAGGGTGCTCGGACCGCTCGGTCCGGCGTGACGGTGGTGTAACAGTCGATTTATGGTCAACTCAGACGTGCCTCTCTCTCGCCCGTGGACCGGCTGGCCCGCGTACGTCCCGTCTGTCCCTTACGTTTGGGAAGCGATCGTCCGCACGGGACGTTCATCCTTCCCGTCGTAATGATTAATACACGTTCAAGTGGTGCTCATAACTCTGCGACGGATAAAAAATAGTGGTCTACGCCATAAGATAATGTCTGGCGCACTTTCGCAGAGGTGGTCTGACGACAAGGCGCCGTCAAGCCCGTAACGAACATCGCCAGCAAACTTTATCGCTCCCGAGCCCCCAAGATCAAGCATGGCCCTGACGCGCGTCCTTGGTGCGTCCCGGTGCCCGTTCGCCTTCCCTCACGGCTGCCCGGCGGCTGCCCAACGGCGGGCTCAGTCATCGGCCGCATCCAGCGCCAGGCGCAACGCACGAAGGCGAGCCATCGTCTCCCTCTCCGTCGGCTCGCCGGCGGCGCTGGCGGCCAGGCCGGCGGCCCTCTCCTGACGGCGGCGAACGGCCGCCAGACAGCGGTCCCAGAGCGCCCGCCGGCCAGCGGTGTCCGCATCGTCGGCCAGGGCCGGATGGCGGCGGATCACCGGGTCACCCATGATCTCGTCGGCGATGCCGTCCGTTCCGCGCTGGGTCAACGCTTCGGCCAGCGCCGCCGCGTCACCGCCGGTGGTGCCCGACAACAACCCGATGAGATCCTGGCGCAGCCGGTCGAGGTCGTCGTCGCCGAGCGTGACCGAGCCCAGGTCCTCTTCCACCAAGTGGAAAAACGCCGGATCCTTGATGATGATGGCAAGCAGCGTCTTGTCGGCGTCGTGGACGCTGCGGACCGCGCGCGGCGCCGGATCAGCCATCCATTCGGGCGGGCGCGGACGCCGCCCATCGCCCCGCCGATAGCCCTCGCCGCTGCCCCGCCTAAGGTCACGGCGGTCGTCCGACAGCGCCCACAACCGCTCGCGGAACGCCCGCTCCAGGTGCGCTCGCAAGCCTTGATCGGCGGCCTGGCCGGCGCGCTGCCGGAGGCGCAGCTGCAAGGCGGCGCGTGCTTCCGCCGTGCGCGGCCGGCGATCGCCGGCTTCCACCGAAAAAAGCAGCTCCGAGAGGGACACCGCATCGGCGATGGCGCGGTCCAGAAACTGCGCCGGATAGCGCCGCGCCACGCCGTCGGGATCGTCGCCGGTTTCCGTCGTCAGGAACGCAAAGCGCAGCCCGAAGCCGGAGCGCATCAGCGCCAGCGCCTTCTCCGCCGCCCGCAGCGCCGCCCGTTGGCCGGCGGCATCGGGATCGAAGCACAGCACAGGCTCCGCCGTCAGCGCCCACAGCGCCCGCAGCTGGTCCTCGGTCAAGGCGGTGCCCAGCGGCGCCACCACCGCGTCACGGCCTGTGCGGGCAAGGCCGATCACGTCCATGTAGCCTTCGACGACCAGCAGCGTTCCCGCCCCCCGGACGCTCCGCGCCGCCTGGTCGAGGTTGTAGAGCAGCCGGCCCTTCTGGAACAACGGCGTCTCCGGCGAATTGAGGTACTTCGGCTCGCCGGCGCCGAGAACCCGGCCGCCGAAGCCGACGACGCGGCCCCGCCGGTCGCGGATGGGGAACATCACGCGGCCGCGGAAGCGGTCATAGGTGCCGCCGCCCGGCCGGTCCGAACGGATCACCAGGCCGGCCTCGATGAGCGTCGCTTCCTCGAAGCCGTCGCGGGCGAGCGCTGTTTTCAGTGCCTGGCCGCCGTCGGGGGCAAACCCGAGCCGGAAGCGGCGGATCACGCTGTCGTCTAGGCCGCGGCGGCTGAGATAGGCGAGCGCGTCGGTCCCGACGGGCATCCTGAGGCCGCGCTCGAAGAACGCCGCCGCCGCTTCGCAGGCGTCGTGCAGGGTCTGGCGCCGCCGCGCCGTCGCTTTCTCCTCCGGCGTTTCGTCGGGCAGGGAAAGGCCGGCCTCGGCGGCCAGCCGCGTCACCGCCTCGGCAAAGCCGACGTTCTCCATCCGCATGACGAAATCGAACACAGAGCCGTGCGCGCCGCACCCGAAGCAGTGGAAAAACCCCTTCTGCTCGTTAACGGTGAACGACGGCGTCTTTTCGTTATGAAAGGGGCAGAGGCCGCTGTGTTCGTGGCCTTTGTGGATCAACCGAACCCGCCGGCCGATCAGTGCTGCCAGCCCCACGCGGTGGCGGATGTCGTCGAGAAACTGCTCCGAAAACGCCATTCTAGCCGATCCCGTCGCATCCAGGGGCGGGGAGCGCTACCGCACTCTCGGCGGATCGCCCGACGGCGCATCAACCGTGTCGGCTCAGGTCAGCCGCTTTCTCACCATCTTGCCGACCGTCACCAGTTCGAGCTGCCCGGCAAAGCGCTCCTTCAGCGTCGCCATGACGCGGCCCATATCCTTGAGAGAGGTCGCTCCCGTCTCCTCGATAATGGCGGAAATCGCCGCCGCCGTCTCCTCTTCGCTCAACGGTGGCGGCAGGAAGGTGCGGATGACGGCGATCTCTTTCGTTTCCTGCTCGACCAGATCGGGGCGATTGCCCTGTTCATAGAGGCGGATGCTTTCTTCGCGCTGCTTGATCATCGACTGCAGCAGCGCCAGAATCTGTCCGTCGTCGAGGCCGTCGGCATTGCCCTGGCCGCGCTCGGCGATGTCCCGGTCCTTGATGGCGGCGAGAATCAGCCTGAGCGTCGCGACCGCGCAGGTGTCCTTGGCCCGCTGACCCTTTTGAAGGCTGTCGTCAAGACGTTCGCGCAGTTCAGTCATGGTCCGTTCCTCGCCGGCGGCGATACTAGGGCACCTTTTTCGCAAGCGCTAACACGAAATGGCGACACCGCAAGCAAGGACCGTCACCCCTGTGCACAAGCCGTTGTCGCTGCCAGGGTTGACGGTCGCCGGGCTTTTGCGTACATCACCAAAGGTCTCCTTCAGTGGTGGGCATTCGCGCCCGAGGTCCGTGCAGGCCGTGCAGGGGTGACCGCCAGGAGGCCCGCAACCGAATGTCGGAAATGAACGAACGCACGACGGCTGACGTTGACACTCACGCCGTCGGCATTCGTGCGCGAGTGCGCACACCCGATGCGGCGCTCGTCCTCGACGACGGCACGGTGTTCTGGGGCCACGGCGCCGGCTCCGTCGGCGTCGCGGTGGGGGAGGTGTGCTTCAACACCGCGATGACCGGCTATCAGGAAATCCTTACCGACCCGTCCTACGCCGGCCAGATCATCACCTTTACCTTTCCGCACATCGGCAACGTCGGCACCAACGCGGCCGACATCGAAACGACGACGCCGGCGGTGCGCGGCTGCGTGCTGCGAACCTCGATTACCGAGCCCAGCAACTGGCGGGCGGCCGAACATTTCGACCGCTGGCTCAAGGCGCACAACCTGGTTGCGTTGACCGGCGTCGACACCCGGCGGCTGACCCGCCGCATTCGCGAGAAAGGCGCGCCTAGGGGTGCCCTGATCCACGCCCCAGGCGACCGGATCGACGTGAACGCGCTCCGGTTCATGGCCGACCAGTGGCCTGGCCTGGAGGGCACCGATCTGGCGAAAGAGGTGATGTGCGCCGAGGAATACGCGTGGGACGAGACGCGCTGGCGTTACCCGGACGGGTTCGGAACGGCGGCACAGCCGCGCTTCCACGTCGTCGCCATCGATTACGGGGCGAAGCGCAACATTCTGCGCAGCCTCGCCGATCTGGGCTGCCGGGTCACCGTGCTCCCCGGCATCGCGACCCCCGACGACGTGCTGCGCCACCGGCCCGACGGCGTCTTTCTGTCCAACGGTCCCGGCGATCCGGCGGCGACCGGCGTCTACGCGGTGCCGACGATCCAGGCCATCCTCAAGCGCCGCGTGCCGCTGTTCGGCATCTGCCTTGGCCACCAGTTGCTGGCGCTGGCGCTGGGGGCCAGGACCTACAAGCTTCATCTCGGCCACCGAGGCGCCAACCACCCGGTCAAGGACCTGGAGACGGGGAGGGTGGAGATCACCAGCCAGAACCACGGCTTTACCGTCGACCGGGGGAGCCTGCCGGCCGGTGTCGTCGAGACCCACGTGTCGCTGTTCGACGGCACCAACGAGGGCATCCGGCTGGACGGCGCGCCGGCGTTCTCTGTCCAGTATCACCCCGAGGCGTCGCCCGGACCCCAGGACAGCCAGCATCTGTTCCGCCGCTTCCGGGAGATGATGCAGCGGGCCGCCGTGTCGGCGGCGTGATCGCCGACGGGTCCATAGTCATCACGATTCCGACCGGCGCCGCACTCCCCGCCGCCGACGCGCTCCCGTCGCCGACGCCGCCCCCGTCGCCCGCCCCAATAAGCTGAGAGGCCATGCCAAAGCGCACCGACATCTCTTCGATCATGATCATCGGCGCCGGCCCGATCGTCATCGGCCAAGCGTGCGAGTTCGACTATTCCGGCACCCAGGCGTGCAAGGCGCTCAAGGACGAAGGCTACCGGGTCATTCTCGTCAACTCCAATCCGGCGACGATCATGACCGATCCTGGCCTCGCCGACGCCACCTACGTCGAGCCGATCGTCGCCCGCATCATCGAGCGGATCATCGAAGCGGAGCGTCCCTCGGCGCTGCTGCCGACGATGGGCGGCCAGACGGCCCTCAACGTGGCGATGGAGCTTTACGCGTCGGGCGTGTTGGAGCGCTTCGGCGTGGAACTGATCGGCGCCAAGGCCGACGCCATCGCCAAGGCCGAGGACCGCAAGCTGTTCCACCGGGCCATGACCGACATCGGCCTCGTCTGCCCGCTCAGCCGCACCGTGGAGACCATCGACGAGGCCCGCGCGGTGATGCACGAGGTCGGCCTGCCGCTGATCATCCGGCCGTCGTTCACGCTGGGCGGCATGGGCGGCGGCATCGCCTACAACTCGGCCGAGTTCGAGAAGGTGGTCGCCGGCGGTCTCGCCGCCTCGCCGAAGCACCAAGTCCTCATCGAGGAGTCGGTGCTGGGCTGGAAGGAGTACGAGATGGAGGTGGTTCGCGACAACGCGGACAACTGCATCATCGTCTGCTCCATCGAAAACGTCGATCCGATGGGCGTGCACACCGGCGACTCGATCACCGTCGCGCCGGCGCTGACGCTCACCGACAAGGAATTCCAGCGCATGCGCGATGCCTCCATCGCCGTGCTGCGCGAAATCGGCGTCGATACCGGCGGCTCCAACGTCCAGTTCGCCATCAATCCCGACGACGGCCGCATGGTGGTGATCGAGATGAACCCGCGCGTCTCGCGATCCTCGGCGCTGGCGTCGAAGGCGACCGGTTTTCCCATCGCCAAGATCGCCGCCAAGCTCGCGGTGGGCTATCGGCTCGACGAGCTCACCAATGACATCACCGGTTCGACGCCGGCATCGTTCGAGCCCACCATCGATTACATCGTCACCAAGATTCCCCGCTTCACTTTCGAGAAATTCCCGGCTGCCGAGCCCATCCTGACCACCTCGATGAAGTCGGTGGGCGAGGCGATGGCGATTGGCCGGACCTTCGCCGAGTCGCTGCAAAAAGGCTTGCGGTCGATGGAAACCGGTCTGTCCGGCCTCAACGAGGTATCGCTGGACGGCACGACGGAGGAGGTGCTGGCGGTGCTGGCGCGGCCGCGCCCCGATCGCATCCTGGTCATCGCGCAGGCGTTCCGGCACGGCGTCGACATCGATCAGATTTATGCCGCCTGCCGCTACGACCGCTGGTTCCTGGAGCAGATCCGGACGCTGGTCGAGGTGGAGGACGACCTTCGCCGCCACGGCCTGCCGATCGATCACGACGGGATCAAGGCACTAAAAATGCTGGGCTTTTCCGACCAGCGGTTGGCCGAGGTGACCGGCATGCGCGTCGACGCGGTGGCGCATCGGCGCCGTCTGCTCGGCGTCGCCCCGGTGTTCAAGCGCGTTGACACCTGCGCGGCCGAATTTCCCACCCAGACCTCCTACATGTATTCCGCCTATGAGCCGTCGGCGGGCGGCGATGGCGATTGCGAGGCCGATCCGTCCGACCGCGACAAGGTCGCCATCCTCGGCGGCGGTCCCAACCGCATCGGCCAGGGAATCGAGTTCGACTACTGCTGCGTTCACGCCGCCTACGCGCTGCGCGAGGCCGGTTTCGAAGCGATCATGGTCAACTGCAACCCGGAGACCGTCTCCACCGACTACGACACGTCGGACCGGCTGTATTTCGAGCCGCTCACCGACGAGGACGTCATCGAGCTGTTGCGGGTCGAGCAGACGCGCGGCCGGCTGAAGGGCGTCATCGTCCAGTTCGGCGGCCAGACGCCGCTTAAATTGGCGCACGCGCTGGAGAAAGCCGGCATCACCGTCCTCGGCACCTCGCCCGACGCCATCGATCTGGCCGAGGACCGGGAGCGCTTCCAGGATCTGCTGCACCGCATCGGCCTTCGCCAGCCCGCCAACGGCATTGCACGCTCCATCGCCGAAGCCGAGCAGGTGGCCGAGGCCATCGGCTATCCGGTGGTGCTGCGGCCGTCCTACGTCCTCGGCGGCCGGGCGATGGAGATCATTCACGACCGCGACGCGCTGCACCGCTACATCACCGAGGCGGTCAAGGTGTCCGGCGACCGGCCGGTGCTGCTCGATCTCTACCTCCAGGACGCCATCGAGGTCGACGTCGACGCGGTTGCCGACGGCACCGACGTCTACATCGCCGGCATCATGCAGCACATCGAGGAGGCGGGCATCCACTCCGGCGATTCCGCTTGCTCGTTGCCGCCGCACAGCCTTTCCGAAACGACCGTCGCCGAACTGGAGCGCCAGATGGCGTCGCTCGCCTCGGCACTCGGCGTTGTCGGGCTGGTCAACGCGCAGTTCGCCATCCAGGGCGACGACATCTACATCCTGGAGGTGAACCCGCGCGCCAGCCGCACGGTCCCCTTCGTCGCCAAGGCCACCGGCGTTCCCATCGCCAAGCTGGCGGCGCGCGTGATGGCGGGGGAGCGCCTGGCGTCGTTCGGTCTCGGGCGGCGCCCCGCGCTCGGCCACGTGTCGGTGAAGGAAGCGGTGTTTCCCTTCGCGCGCTTCCCCGGCGTCGACATCATCCTGGGCCCGGAAATGAAATCCACCGGTGAGGTAATGGGCATCGCGTCGGACTTCCGGGTGGCGTTCGCCAAGTCGCAGCTGGCCGCCGGCGTCAAGCTGCCCACCGAAGGCACCGTCTTCATTTCCGTCAAGGAGGGCGACAAGAAGGCGGCAGCCGAGATCGCCGCCCGGCTGGCGGCGAAGCGGTTTACGCTCTTGGCCACCGACGGCACGGCCGACTATCTGCGCCGGCATGGCCTCGCCGTCGAGCGGGTCAACAAGGTGCTGCAGGGGCGGCCGCACTGTGAGGACGCGATCATTTCCGGCGCCGTCCATCTCATCGTCAACACCACCGAGGGGGCGCAGGCGATAAAGGACAGCTTTTCGATTCGCCGTTCTGCGCTTATAAATAACGTCCCGCACTATACGACGATGTCCGGCGCGTACGCGGCCGTCGAGGCGATCGAGGCGCTCTCCGAAGGCGACGGTCTTGAAGTGCGGCCGCTGCAGATTTATCTTGACGGATCGTTCTGACAGCTTCTGCGATCCAATTGAGCTTTCCGCATTCGGTCAACGCCGGCTGGCGACCGATGCGGTGTTTACATCGTCTTAATTGACGCCAATGCGGCGTTGACGTCGCCACAATGAACGGATGCGGTGCTTATGCGCCGCAATGAACGAAAGCCGACGACAAGAGGATTTTATATGGAAAAAATTCCAATGACGCAGGACGGGCTGACGCAGCTTGAAGTCGAATTTAAGCGGCTGCGCAGTGAGGAGCGTCCGGCCGTCATTCGGGCGCTCGCGGAAGCGCGCGAGCATGGGGATTTGTCGGAAAACGCCGAGTATCACGCCGCGCGCGAGCGTCAGAGCTTCATCGAGGGGCGGCTCGCCGAGTTGGAGGACATTCTCAGCCGCGCCCAAGTCATCGACACCTCCCATCTCGATGACGACGTCGTCCGCTTCGGCGCGACGGTCGAGCTGTCCGACGAGGACACCGAGGAAAGATCCCAGTTCCGCCTCGTCGGCTCGCATGAGGCGGACGCGTCCAATGGTCGGTTGTCGGTGACGTCGCCTCTCGGCCGGGCACTGATCGGCAAGGCGCCGGGGGAGGTCGTCGAAGTGACGACGCCGAAAGGCTCGCGCTCCTACGAAGTGATTAAGATCACCTACGGCGGCTGAGTCCGGCCATGGGCGACCGAACGGCCGCGACGACGCCCGGCGCCCCCGCCGATGATCGCCAGGAGCGCCTGACCGCGCTGGTCGCCGGTCGCCTCGACGACGTGCTCGTTGATGCGGAATTTCCCGAGCTGCCGGGCTTCACACGCGGCAAGGTGCGCGACTGCTACGACCTGCCCGACGGTCGCCGCATCCTCGTCGCCACCGACCGCCAGAGCGCCTTCGACCAGGTTCTGGCGGCGGTACCGTTCAAGGGCCGCGTGCTCACCGCCATCGCGCGCTTCTGGTTCGAGGCCACGCGCGACATCGTCGCCAACCACGTCGTCGCCCACCCCGACCCCAACGTGCTGGTCGCCAAGCGGCTCGACATGCTGCCGGTGGAGGTCGTCGTCCGCGACTATCTCACCGGCTCCACGTCGACCTCCATCTGGCCGATGTACGCGGCCGGCGAGCGCCGCGTCTACGGCATCGACCTGCCCGACGGCCTCGGCAAGAACGCGAAACTGCCGGCGACGATCATCACCCCCACCACCAAGGCCGATGCCGGCGGCCACGACCGTCCGATCGCGGCATCCGACGTGGCGGCCCTTGGTCTGACCACGGCCGACGAATGGAGCCAGGTGACCGACGCGGCGCTCAAGGTGTTCGCCCGTGGCCGCGACATGGCGCGTGAACGCGGCCTCATCCTTGTCGACACCAAGTTCGAGTTCGGCCGCGACGAGCAGGGCCGGATCGTCCTCGCCGACGAAATCCTCACCCCCGACTCAAGCCGCTACTGGGTCGCCGACAGCTACCAGGCCCGCCTCGCCGCCGGCGCCGATCCGGAAACGCTGGACAAAGACTTCCTCCGCCGCTGGATCAGCGCCCGCTGCAACCCCTACGCCGAACCGATCCCACCGATCCCGCCGGAAACGCTGGCCGCCTTCGGCGCCCGCTACATCCGCCTCTACGAAACCATGACCGGCGAGGTGTTCGCCCCCCCCGCCGCCGCCCCCCCGATCCGCGAGCGTATCCGCGAAGCACTTGGTGGGTACCGGTAGTTGAGTCTGGTAGCGGCTCAGTCCGAAAAGCCGTCGGCCATCGCCAGTCGCCGGCCGCCGATGGCCGGATCGTCGTCGTCACCCATGCCGTTGTCGCCATTCTCGCCACCACCCCCGTCGTGGCTGCTCTCGTCGATCACGATCGGCACCCCCGGCTGGTACTTGGCTCGCCGGATCGACAGCGCCGATTTGACGTGGGTAACGTTGGGGGCGGGGGTCAGCTTGCTGGTCAGGAACGTCTCGTACGCGTCCCAGTCCTCGGCGATGACCTTAAGGATAAAGTCCGTCTCGCCGGCGAGCATGTAGCACTCGCGCACCTCCGGCCATTGGCCGACCCGCTCTTCGAACGCCTGCAGGTCGTGTTCGGCTTGGCTGGCCAGCCCCACCTGGGCGAACACCGTGACGTTGAAGCCCATCGCCTTGGGCTCGATGTCGGCGTGGTAGCCGGTGATGAAGCCGCCGCGCTCCAGCGCACGCACCCGCCGGAGACAGGGCGGCGCCGAGATGCCGACGCGCCGCGCCAGCTCGACGTTGGTCATCCGTCCGTCATCCTGCAAGTCACGCAGGATACGCTGATCGATCCGGTCTAATTTTACCCGCCGCACGGCCGGGGCACTCCCTGTTTGAATGTTCGCGCAATAATATTCCAACGCGCCGTCCGATGCAAAAGCCCTCGGCGAGAGGCTGGTATGTCTAGCGCACGGGCATACGACCGGCGGCCGGTCGGGTGTCTCAAGAGAGCGGGGCAGGAGAGGGGCACGCCGTTCCTTGCGCGGCGCCGGGCGTGTTCCTATTCTAACGTGCAGATTCCTGGCGCCCGCCCGGTTCCGAGCGCCCCGCGCGCGAATCGCCCGTCGTCCTTTGATCCAAGGCTGCCGATGACAACGCACGAAAGCAAGGTCGTCATTCTCGGTTCCGGACCGGCCGGTTACACGGCGGCCGTTTACGCCGCCCGCGCCAGTCTGGAGCCCATCCTCATCAAGGGCCTGCAGCCGGGCGGCCAACTCACCATCACCACCGACGTGGAGAACTATCCCGGCTATGCCGAGCCGGTGCAGGGTCCATGGATGATGGAGCAGATGGAGCATCAGGCGGCGCGCGTCGGCACCCGGCTTATCGACGATACCGTCGTCAGCGTCGATGTCTCGCTCCGGCCGTTCCGATTAGACGGTGATCTGGGCGACGTCTACCGGGGTGACACGTTGGTGATCGCCACCGGCGCCTCGGCCCGCTGGCTCGGCCTGGACAGCGAGGCCTTTTACCAGGGCTTCGGCGTCTCGGCGTGCGCCACCTGCGACGGCTTTTTCTTTCGCGGCAAGCAGGTGGCGGTGGTCGGCGGCGGCAATACCGCGGTCGAGGAGGCGCTGTTTCTCACCAATTTCGCGTCGCACGTCACCCTCGTGCACCGGCGCGACGAGCTGCGGGCGGAGAAAATTCTCCAGGACCGATTGTTTCGCAACCCGAAGATCACCGTGGTGTGGGACCACGTCGTCGCTGACGTCCTCGGCGGCGGTGAACCGGCGGCCGTCACCGGGCTCGCCCTTCGACACGTGCGCACCGGCGCCATGACGACTCTCGCCGTCGACGGCGTCTTCATCGCCATCGGCCACACGCCCAATACCGAGCTGTTCCGCGGCCAGCTGGCGATGGACTCCGAAGGCTACATCAACACCGAGCCGGACAGCACCGCCACCAGTGTGCCCGGCGTGTTCGCCGCCGGTGACGTGCAGGACAAGGTGTTCCGCCAGGCGGTCACCGCCGCCGGCACCGGCTGCATGGCGGCGCTGGAGGCCGAGCGCTTTCTGGTCTCCGTCGACGACCGCGCCATCGCTGCGGAGTAGCGTCTACGCCATCGCTGCGGAGTAGCACTCGCGGCGCTCGGGCCAGGCCTCCCCGCCGGCACCCCTTTGTTGCAGGTGCGTGATGGGGCTGGTACTGTCTCTCGCTTGGAAAGCGAGGGCGTCATGTCAATGGATTGGGACAAGCTGCGGGTATTCTACGCCGTCGCCGAGGCGGGCAGCTTCACCCATGCTGGCGAAACCTTGAGCCTGAGCCAGTCCGCCGTCAGCCGCCAGGTCAGCGCGTTGGAAGAAAGCCTGCAGGTGCCGCTGTTCCACCGCCACGCCCGCGGCCTGATGAAGACGGAGCAGGGGGAGATCCTCTACCAAACGGCGCGCGAGATTCTCGCCAAGCTGAACATGGCCGAGGCCCGCATCGTCGAGACCCGCGAGCATCCCAAGGGGCCGCTGACGATCACCGCCACCATCGCCTTCGGTTCCGTCTGGTTGGCGCCGCGGTTAAAGGAATTCCTCGACGACCATCCCGATATCGAGGTCTCGCTGGTCCTCACCGACAACGAGCTGGACCTGTCCATGCGCGAGGCGGACGTCGGCATTCGCATGACGGCCCCCACCCAGTCCGATCTCATCCAGCGCCGCCTGATGACCATGCGCTACCACGTCTTCGCGTCGCCAATTTATCTGCAGGCGCACGGTATGCCGCGTTCCGTCGACGATCTGGACGACCATCGGCTCATCGTCTTCGGTGAGAACGCGCGCGCTCCGCTGCCGAACCTGAACTGGCTTTTGGATATCGGCCGCGCCCATGGCGACGTGCGCAAGGCGTTCCTGAAGGTGAACAGCACGTATGGCGTGTTCCGTGCCGTGCAGAGCGGCATCGGCATCGGCGCGCTGCCCCATTATCTGAACGAGGAGACCGGCAACCTGGTGCAAATCCTGCCGGAGGTGCGGGGACCGGACGTTGATATCTACTTCGTGTATCCGGAGGAACTGCGCCATTCCAACCGGATCGGCCTGTTTCGCGACTTCATTTTGCGCAAGGTCGAGGAACTGACCGCAACCGCGTGATGGCGGACGCCCGCGTGTTCGCAGGTGCACACGTGCTTCAGATCATAAATTAGAATTATTTCAATAATATACCGATCGGGGCGAAACGCGTCTGGCGCCTTTCTACCGTTATGCGTAAAATGCATGGGGCAATGCAAAAAACTGCGTAGCGCCACAGCCCTCGGAGCCGCTATACCTTGTGAATTGCTGCACCGCAGCAGTGGACATGTTTCTCCGATTTTCGGGTGCAAGGCCCGGAAACAGGGTCCGCCGAGAGCGGATCCTACGTCTCCCAGACGTGAAGCCTCCCTGTTGTACTTGCCGGGCTTTTTAGCCCGGCAATTTTTTTTCCGGTCCCCGGTCCCGCCGCCACCCTAACCGGCGACGGCGTGCGCCCGCTGCGCCACCACGTCGTCGGCGAGCTTGCCGGCCAGTTCCTGCAGATGGTCGAAGCGCCACTCGAAGGTGCCGACACCCAACGTCGCCGAGCGCAGGTCGACGATAAGGCCGTGCATTTCCGCCTGCGGCAGCAGCACCGCCACCTCGTCCCAGCCGGGCCAGTCTTCCTTAGCCTCGAAGCCCAGGAACTGTCCGCGCCGCGAGCTGATGATGCGCTGAATGCGCGAGGTAAACTCGTTGGGCACGGCGATGGTGACGTGGAACACCGGCTCCAGCAGCACCGGGCCGCACTTCGGCATGCCGTCGCGCATCGCCTGCTGCGCCGCCTTGCGGAACGCCATGTCGGAGGAATCCACCGTGTGAAACTGGCCGTCGGTCAGCGTCACCGCAATGTCGACGACGGTGAAGCCGAGCGGGCCGCGCTGCATGTACTCCCGCACCCCCGCTTCCACCGCCGGAATGTACTGTTTCGGCACCACGCCGCCGGTGATCTTGTCCGAAAATCGGAAGCCCTCGCCGCGTTCCAGCGGCTCGATGTCGATATGAACGTCGCCGAACTCGCCGTGCCCGCCCGATTGCTTCTTATGCCGTGCGTGCTCGCTGACGGTGCCGCGGATCGTCTCCTTGTACGGCACCAGCGGCCGGTTCGCGGCGACGTGAAGGTTGAAGCGGTTGCGCAGGCGGTCGACGGCGATCGCCAACTGCATCTCGCCCTGTCCCCACAGCAGCAACTCGCCCGTGTCGGGATCGTGACCGTAGGACAAGGATGGGTCTTCGTCGACCAGGCGGGCCAGCGCGCCGGTCAGCTTGACCTCGTCCTGGCGTTGCTGCGGCTGCACGGCCAGCGCGAACAGCGGCTTCAGCGGCTCTGTCCAGTCGCCGCCGCCGAACGATCCGGACGCCGACAACAGCGTGCCGGTGGACGCGGACTCGAGGCGCCCCAGCGCCACCGTGTCGCCGGTGACGGCCGCGGCCACCTTGTCCATCTGCGCGCCCATCATGCGGTTGATGCCGGACACCCGGTCGCCGTTGAGCGTCATGCCGTCGGTGATGTCGCCCTGCCAGACGCGGACGAACGACAGCTTGCCGGTATGCGGCATGTGCAGCGTCTTGAACACCCGCGCCACCGGCTCGCCGGCTTCCTTGATGCCGAGCCGCGCCGCCGTCTGCACCGCCTGCGGGGCCTCGTGGCGGAGCGCCTTGAGCAGCCGGGTGATGCCGTGCTGACCTTCGGCGGTGCCGAAGAACACCGGCACGATCAGGTCCTGCTGCAGGTCGCGGGCCAGTTCGGTATAGATCTCGTCAGGCGACGGCACCATGTCTTCCAACAGCTTTTCCAACAGCGCGTCGTCGAAATCGGCCAGCGCCTCCAGCATGCCGGCGCGCGCTTCCTCCTTGCGCTCGGCCGCCTGTTCGGGCACGGAAATCAGCTCCGAGCGGCGGCCCTCGACCCAGCGGAACGCCCTTTCCGAGACCAGGTCGATAAAGCCCTCGATGCGGTCACCGTCGCGGATGGGAACCTCGCGCAGCACCAGCGGCCGCTGCGAATGGCTTTGCAGCGCCTCCAGGATGTCGCGCACCCCGGCCGTCGCCGTGTCCATCTTGTTGACGAAGATCAGGTGCGGGATCTTCCAGTGGTCCAGAAACCGCAGCAGCGGCGCAACCGTCAGCGCCTTCTGCGGTTCCGGCTCGCACACGACCACCGCCGCGTCAGCCACCATCAGCGCGTTTTCCGCTTCCTGGAGCAGCTCGATGGACCCCGGGCAGTCGAGAAAGGTCCAGGCGTCGCCCAGGTAGTCGATGGTCGCGACGTTGACCTCCGTCGACATCTGGCGCTGCCGTGCCTCGGCCGACGCGTCGCCGACCGTGTTGCCGTCACGAACGCTGCCGCGCCGGCTCAGCGCGCCGGACAGCATGGCGATGCTCTCCAGCAGCGTCGTTTTGCCCGAGAGGTAAGGTCCGACGATGGCGGCGCAGCGTGGCGCGGATGGGGTTTTTTCGGTCACGGCGTTCTCCCGGATTAATGTTATTTTTTAAAGGCTTGGGCGCAACAGAGCGAGGATCGCGCGAAACCCTGAAAGGTACCGCCGTCGTTTCGGGATGAAAAGGGGGAAAAGGGCAAAACGCCATCGGCGCGCCGCCAGCCCGCGGACGCGCGCGCCGCCCTGCCAACGCCGCGCCTGGCGGGAACGATTTCGAATTGCGTTTGGTGCTATGGGCGTATATCGACGAGCCCTTTCCGACAGGCCTGTACGAGTAGAAATAATGCAAGCCGAGCATGTGCATCCTCCCAAGGCCCGGTTGGCATTGCGGGTCGGAGTCAGTGGCCATCGGCCGAACAAGCTCATCGGCAAGCAGGATGCGGTTGATGCGAGTCTTCGGATAGCCTGCGCTGCGTTTGAAAGCGCTCTATCGGACATCGAGAATGAAGCGCGGACGAGGGGTCTCTACCTCGATCAGCATGCTCTCGTCAGAGTTATCTCACCACTCGCCGAAGGCGCTGATCGAATGGTCGCTCAACTCGGCGTGGAGCGCGGATTCGACCTCCAAGTCGTGCTGCCGTTTCCTGCCGACGTCTATGAACGGGATTTCGCCTCCGAACCATCGACATCGGAATTTCGTCACCTTCTCGCCTCGGCAACGGCGGTACTGGCCCTCGACGGCGATAGTCAGACTGAGGAAACGAGGAATCGAGCCTATCGCGATTGCGGGATGACCATGCTGAGGCAAAGCGACGTCCTGGTTGCGATCTGGGACGGCAAACCGTCGGAAGGCAGCGCGGGCACGGGGGCCATCGTTGCCGAGGCACTGGCGTCGAATATTCCCGTCGTTTGGATCAACACTCACGAGCCGGCGTCGGAACCGTGCTTTCTTGAACAAATCACCGGCCAGGAGCCGCACCATACGTCTCCATTAGACAGCGCCGGCGCACGGCTAAGAGCGCTTTTTTTGCCTCCCGACGACCATTCTCGTTCTTCCAACACGAAGCAGCATCAGACCACGCGCCTTTCTTGGACTGAATATTTCCTTGAGACGTGGCCGCGTTGGAACCTTCTCCGACCCGTCTACTCCTTGTTTATGGGGTTGTTCGCATGGGAATGGATCCGCCCTTCGATCATGATGCCAACCCTCGACCAGCGCCTGGCTGCCGGAAAGGACCGACGGCCAAGCGACCGTGAAAGAACCCATTACGCATGGGCGGACCAGCTTGCCGATTACTACGCCGGCGCCCATCGCGGCTCGTTTGTGTTGGGTTTTACGCTGGCACCCCTTGCCGTTCTGTTCGCGTTGCTGGCCTTCGGTTTGGGCGACGTGTGGCCGTGGGTCTCGCACCAGGAGATGTTGTGGACGTTCGGCGAACTCGCGTTGATCGTGGTGATCCTCGTCCTTGTCTACCGCGCGCATAGCCGAAAGTGGCACGAACGCTGGATTGAATATCGCTTTCTGGCCGAGCAGCTTCGTCAGATGACGATGTTGGCGCCTCTTGGTCGTCTACCCCGTGCGGCCCAATTTCCGGCCCACCACGACCATGCGAACCCGAATGCGAGCATGGCGAGTTGGCACTTCCGGGCCATCGTTCGGGAATCAGGTCTCGTTAACGGGGTTCTCGATGAGGCCTATCGACAGCGTCTTGCGGCGGAAGTGGTCTTACCGCTGATCCGCAAGCAAGCTGCTTATCATCGGAAAACGGCGGATCGATGCGCACGGGTGGCCCATATGCTGCACCGGACGCACATTATTTTGTTTGTTTTGACTTTTATCGCCGTCGCTGCCCATCTCATCCACGAAGTGTGTCACTGCCTGCCAAGCCCGTTTCAACCCAGCCTGCTGATCATGCTGGCGGCGGTTCTGCCGGCTTTCGGAGCGTCCTTCACGGCGCGGTCCAGTCAGGGAGAGTTTCACCGGATCGCGCAGCGCAGCGAAGCCATTTCGGGACGTCTAGAGAAAATAATGGAACAGTTTTTGAAAGAATCCACACCATCGGCCGCCGCGTTTGACGATTGCGTCGAAGAGGCTGCCAATCTCATGCTTGAAGAGGTTATGGACTGGCGCGTTCTGTTCTTGGCCCGCCCGCCTGAACTGCCGGCATGATCCCTAGTTGGCGACGGAAGCCGGGCGCACATCGAAACAGGCGGGCAGATGTGAGTCTTTGACCTGTACCACGGCGGCCGCGCGGCCAAGGTCCAATAGACGTTGCGCGAGTTCTGGCCGGTCCATCCGTATGAGCGCCGCCAAGTCCTTGTCGGAGACGTCGAGTGACAGCTGGCTTTCAAGCCACGCACGATCGAAGACAATATTGTAACGCAGATAATGCAAGAACGCGCGGCCGGCGAAGTGATCGGACGACACATCGCCGATCTCGCTGTCAATCGCCCAAGGCGTTGGACACACCGACAGCCACTGAAGCAGGGTTTGATTGAGCCAGTTGCAGTCGTGCATCATCGACATAAGCGACTCGAGGGCCAGGGACGCGCCGCTCATGCGTGCAACGTCCACGGCATGACGGGCAATCGGTTGCGCGCCGGTGCCGACCGAACAGAGCAGCAGCGATTCGGGTCCCAGCGGCCAGTTGAAGCCATAACCGCCCAGACTGGCCAGCATCAGCAGCAGGAGGGACGGGTTGTTGTGCGGGCTGACACCGCCGTCGACGAACGCTCCCTTCACGCCACGGGCAATTTCGATGACCTCCGGCGCGAAGAACGTCGGCGCGGCGGTGCTGGCGCGAACCAGGTTGACCAACGGCAGATCCCGGTTCGGAACCGCCTCCGCGTCGTGTGATGCCGGACCGAAGTAGACACCGCGGGGATGATTATGGAAAATCCACACGCTTCCCGTATCGATCCGCTTCGCCACGATGGCAAGCCCGGTGGTCAGTTGCTCGGAACCCAGCGTAATCTCACCGATCTGTTCGCGCAGCACGTCGACGAGGGGCCGGGTGCGAAACTTCGGAATGAGGACCCCGCCGTGCCAGCGCGCGCCTCGAAAGCCCCGGCGCGAAAGATTGAGGTAGATATCGACCAAGCGACGGACGCTGAAACCGAGCGCCAAGCCGGTCGCGATCAGCGAGCCCGTCGAGGTGCCGCCGATCAGGTCAAAGTAATCACGTAAGCGAAATTCTGACCCGAGGCCGGATCGTTCGGCCAGCAACGCCTCGATCCTCTCGAGAAAGGCGAGGGAAATGATTCCCCGTACGCCGCCGCCTTCGAGCGCGAGTATTCGTTTCGGGCCCGGACGTGTCAGGTGCTCATCGCGGTTCAACGCAGTTCCCCTAAACTTACCACCCGATCAGGCGGCATCAAGGATGGTCGTTCGTGCCATCAAGCCGGTTTCGGAGGTAACCAAGCGGCCAAGCGAACTGGGAATCACGGATGAAGTACACATCCTTCTTTTCACTTCCGAACGTCATCTCCGTTGCCAATGTCGTCAGAATGAACGCCCCGGCGACCAGATTGTTCATTGAGAAGACTTTACAGACGCGCTCGGTATCGCTTCCGGGTGTGTTGTGAGGATTGCCGGAGCACAGGCGGCTCTCCGCTTCCGGCGCGCTCGCATCGTGGGCAAAGCGGGTGATTTGCTCTGCGGTAACGGCCGGCATTGCCTGCGTGTTGGTTGGCTCAGTCAAAGTGACCAGCGCCCAGGGAAGTCCACCGATCAAAAAGATGCTTCCACGATCGAGCATACCGGGGCTGCGATCGATTTCCGAGCGCAGTTCAGGGGTGAAGGCATTGTCCCGCCAGTCGATGGCGGCGGAAAGGAACTCCCCCGGGCCACGATTGACGTTGATCTGATCCGTCGCCGAGACGGTTCCCCACGGAACGCTGAAGGCGACCAGTTGGTTGTCGTCCCCGGAATCTGTCACGAAAGAGCCCTTGGTGTTGCCGCTGCCGATATCGATGACCACGACATGCCGGCGCACTCCTTCGCGGTACTGGTCGGGAATGAGGCCGAGAACACCGTTAAAGGCATATTTTGCCTCGTCCTCGGCTGTCACGAAATCCATGGGATAGGCGGGCTGCACCGTGTCCTCGATGGCCACGGCTAATCGATCGATGTGCTCCACACGGCTGATGCCGCTGCTGCCGACGATGAAGATTTTCTCGTGCGGCACGCGATAGCGTTCCTTGAGCTCGCTGGCGTGCGCCGCGACGGCGCCCACCGTGTCGGCGATGGCGTCCTCTTTCAGAGGGGTGACGTTGATGGCCTTGAGCTGCTTCAGGTCAAGACACCGCACATGCGCCTCATCATCCGCTTGGCATGTGGCGTCCCGAGCGGCATCGAGATCGACGACAAAGGCGCGGACACCCTTGCTGCCGACCTCGATGACGGCATAAGGCGTCGTGCCGGGCGCTGCCTGAGACGCTGCCGACGCCGAAGCGATCGCGCCCAGCCACAGCACCAGCGTAACCAGGGCGAACACCCGGACCACCCTCGCGACCGGCAATCGGTTCATCCACGTCATCGTCATCCCCCTTGCGGCCGAACGTCCGTTCCGGTCCGCGTTTGTCCGATCCGAGCCGCTACCACTCAGCCCTTTTGTTGAAGCCGGCGAAGGCGCTCCTTGGCCTCCGTATTGCGCTCGTCGGCGGCTTTTTTATACCAGTCGACCGCCGTGCCGATGTCGCCGCTCTTTTCCGCCTCAACGCCCATGTAGAGCTGCGCCGCCGGCACCCCGCCGTCCGCTGCCTCGCGCATCAGGCGCAGCCCCTCGTCGGCGTTGCCGGAGAATGGGCCGGAATAGAGACCGAGATTGAGCTTGGCCAGTTCGTACGCCGCGCGTGGGTGGCCCTTATCGGCCGCGCCGGCGAACAGGGTCGCCGCGGCCGGCAGGTCCCCGCCGATGAGCCGCGACAGCCCCTGCCGATAGAGAACGTCCGGACGTTCGGTCGCCGGTGGTGTCGACGGTAATGGGCTTGCCGCCGCCACCTCCGTGGAGCGTGGCTTCTCTTCACCGGATGCCTCGTCCGTCGGAGACGATGTCTGCGGCGCAGGCGCCGACGGTGCTTGGTTCGACGCAGGCGGCTGCGCGGCCGTCGGCTCGGACGCCTCCGGAGAGGGAGCCTCCGCCGACACCGTCACGTTTCCATCGGCTGTGTTCCCGACAGGGACGGATGCATCCGACTCAGGTTTCGATGCGTTTCCAAGCGCATAAACGCAGAGATCCGGAAACGACACGTTGTTTTCTTTGGCGATTTTCTCGAGCTTGATAAAGCTGTCGCGAACGTCCTGCGGCACGATTAAGCCGCGGTTCTCTTCGAGCCAGATCGCCTGATCCTCAACGCCCTCGTATTGCCAGTCCGGAGGACGTTCAAAAATGTAAAGATGAAAGGGTTTTTTGATGCTGCTGCCTTTTTCGATCGTCGGAACCGTAAACCTCTTCATATTGGTAAAGGCCTTGATGGCGCGGACGCGCTCGGCCTCCTCGACGTCCTTCGGGCCACCCACGCCATCTTCCAACATTTTGGCGTACGGTGCATAGCAGTTGGCGCCGTAGGCTTCCGTACACGACTTGAGAACGTGACGTGCGTTAGCGGGGTCGCCTACGCCAACATACGCTTGCGCCAAAAGCTCCATGGCACCCAGCCAGGCAATGCGGAGGTAAAGGTCGTAGGGAAATAAATTGAACCGCTCTCCACACAACGTGACCGACTCGTTGAGAACCTCGACGGCTTCGGCGGGGCGGGATGCGGCAATCAGCGATCGGCCATATTCCCTTCGCGTATCGCACGCGCTCTCAAACATCTCCGAATAGGGTGCATAATCATGATGAGCCGCGTTCTCCTCAGCCAAGTTAACAAGGCGCGCACGCACATCGACCGATTCAGAAATGCGGCCGCTCTGCTTCATGCGCGAAGCGAAAGCGAATCCTGCTTTATTAACTGCTCGCGCACAAACGGAGGTAACTCCAAGTTCCTTGGAACATGCATCAAATTGGTCATATACACTACGCAGACGTTTGGCATGGTCGGCCATAATCGTATTTTTTAAATCCTGGTTCGGCGCCAGCGCTTCAATTTGGTCGGCAACCTCTATATAGCCATCCAAAGTATCAAGCAGATAATCATGTTCGGGCAATTCTGCAGGTCGGTCGGCGAGAATAGCTGCATATTCGCTCAGCGCGTCTTCGTATGTCTGACGGGATTTTTCCAAGTCTCCGTCGACGAATTGATAAAGATAGGCGCGCTGGAACCGTTCCGATCCCATTGCCGCATGAAATCGAGTCTCTGTTCCTGCAAAACGAGTTGCGGTATCCGAAACGGAGCGCGCTTCATCTAAAAATTTAAGAGCTGTATCCCGATCTCTCCTGTTCGTCGCATTTCTTGCACTATCCAGCAAGCAGTAGAGCCATCCATTGACGACTCCTCGACTGTCCGGCTGTTCTTTGTAGAGCTCACCGGAGATGGTGCATGCTCTATTAAAATCATCCGCATTTTTATCAGTATCTCCGCGAAGTCCGTATGTTAAAGAACGATTAGAATATAGTATAAAGAGGGTTATGCGTAGTTCTATGGAGTTCGGAAACTGCGCCAAGGCCTTTTCGGTGGGTGCTATCGCCTTGTTAATTTCAGCGAGTGCGCGATCATACTCATCCTTCTGCTGATAATAGTCCCTCAGTCGATCAAAATAGTGCGTGGCCCATGAGAATTTCACGCTGTCCGCACGTTCCTTTTCGCCGTCCACGCGTTCAATGGGGTCGGACAGCGCGCGTTCGGCGATGGGCGCAACGACCTCAACCTGACGGTCGAGGTCCGCATCTCTGCCGGCGCGCGAGAGCGCCGAATGTCGGTAGTACGCCACCCTCATCAACAGAGATCGATCTTTTGGCGTGGCGTTCGGTTGTTCCGCTAGAGGCAACGCAAGCTTAAACGCCTGATCGTAATACTTCAGCGCGTCTTCCTGATTGGCCCTTCGTTGGTGGGCAAGGCCAAGCCGCACGTTCATGAGGGCCCGGGAGCGCGCGCCCGTATCGCCGCCCTGCCCGGGCAACTCCTCCTGCACTTTGACGAGCCCGAGCAACACGTCCTCCTCAACGTCGGTAAAGCCCCAGACGCGCTCCATCTGCGGCTCCTCCAGCGTGTCCAGAACGCTGCTGATGGTTTTCTGGGCGGTTTCGAGGTTGCCCTGGGCCTCCCGGCGCTTCTCCTCCGCCTGCCAGCCGAACACGATGGCCGCACCAGCCAGCACAGCGAGGGTGGCGAACGCCGCCGTCCGGATGATCCGGGTACGGGTACGTTTCGCATTGGCGACCTGCTGCGATGCCTCGATGAAGGCGATCACCGGCGGCGACAACAGGTCCTTCCGCCTCGCGCAAAGGTCGACGCCGTTGGAAAGGGCGTTGCCGGTCAGGAGCCGCTCCCTGGCATTCGCCGTGTCCCCCTCGTCAACGGCCGCTTGATGGTCCTTCAGCGCCCGTTCCACGCGGGTGCGCCGGTCCAGGTCGATGCGATCGTCGGCGAGCAGGTGCGCCGCGCGCGGCCACTGCTGGAACAGACTCTCGTGAGCGATCCTTATCGTCGGTGCCGCGCCCCCGCCGCCGGCGGTATCGCCGAACGCCAGCAGCAGCCGCTCGGCCAGCAGCGTATCGATCAAACGGCGCGCCGGCGTACCGGGAGGAAAGGCGGAAAGCTCGGCGGGGCGGGCGGTTGCCGCCGTCCGCTCGCCGGAAAGATCGATCGTGGCCAGCGCGCCAAGCACCCGTGGCAGCTCGGCCTGCACCTCCGGCTCCAACCGGCCGAACGCCTCTTCCGCCTTGTGGGCGAGGGCGCCGGCGGCACCGCCGAGCCGATCGTATTCGGCGAGCGTCAGTGTCTCGCCGGAGCGCGCCTCGAACAACGCCTGCAGAGCAAACTGAAGCATCGGCAGCGCGCCCGGCTGGGCTGCCTCGCGCTCCAGAAGCTCGGTCAGTTCGCGCCCTTCCGTCGTTTCATAGGTCAGGCCGGCGGCGCGCGCCGGCCCTTCGATCATCTCACGGATGTCGCCGCCGTCGGGCGGCTCCACGTCGAACAGGGCGCCCCGGTTCTTGAGCGCCAGTGACGGCGGGTCGGCCTGCAACGCGTCGTAAAAATCCGTGCGCATGGTGACGATGAGCCACACCCGCCCCGATTCGGCCAGCGCGGCAAGCAGCGCCAGGAATTGGTGGCGGGCCTCATCGCTTTGGGTCGCGAACAGTTCCTCGAACTGGTCGATGACGAGCAGGAGGCCGGTCGCCGGGTTCTCGTCGCCGCCGCTGCCGTGCCGCAGACTGGCGGCAACCCGGTCGAGCGCCGCCGCGATGGGGATCACGCCTTGTGGAGGCCCCGCGGACATGAGCGATGCCACCGCCTCGATCGACTTGAAGTCACCGGTCAGCATCTCCGGCAGGACATCGTCGGCCGTCAACAGGCGCGCCAGTCCGGCGATCAGGTCGTCGCCCAACTCGGTCGGCGTCACGGCGATCCGCCGCCAGTGCGCCATCAGCGGATCGGTGGCGCCGTGGACCATCAGCCTCGGGATCAATCCGGCGCGAACGAGCGACGACTTGCCGGCGCCGCTCGCGCCGAGGACAAAAACGCACGGAAATCCATGCTGCGCCGTCGCCATGAGGGTGGCGCGCAGCCGTTCGGTGGCCCGGCGACGGCCAAAGAAGACGCTCGCGTGCTTTTCGTCGAACGCCTTGAGGCCGAGAAACGGCGACCCTTTGACGGAAATGTCCCAATCGGCGCTGCGGAAGCGGGCGGCGACCCAGTCTCGCAGGTCGCGTTCGAACTGCCGCGCGAACTCATCGGCACCGGCGAAGCCCTTGAAGGCGGCCAGAAAGTGGCCTTCCTCGTTCCTCAACCAGCGGTACCAGAAGCTATCGAGCGCCTGTTTCTCGGCCTGTTCCTGCGCAAGCGTTTCTTCCCGAAACAGTACGGACGCGGTGTTGCGGTAGACGAAGATGTCGGGAACCTTTTCCGGCCGCGCGCGCGCCGCCAGAAGGGCGTCCTCGAACTCGTACTCGGTTCCCGTGCGCGATGAGCCATCGGGGCGGTCGAATTCCTTGGGCAGCACCGTCCCCAGGCGTTTCCAGAAAATGCACACCACCAGGTCGCAGTCGGAGGGCTTGTCGATCTGGGCCTGGAAGGTGGACACCGCCGAGTAGGCTCTTTCCTCCCACCGCACCACCTGGATGTCGACGTCCCATAAATCGGCATCGACCTTTCGGATCACATCTTCCGCGCGATCGCGCTCTACACCAACGTCACTTGGCGAGGAAATAAAGATACGTAGGCGGGGATGGTTTTTATCCATTCGCGGCTCGCAAGATAGTCATTCCCCCAAAGGCGAAACTTACGTGGATGTTGTTTTTAGTGAATTTAAAGTGATAATGCCAATTCATTATCAATGAAGGTTGGTATAAGTACATCACTGTCAGTGCGGCTCGGCGCTCGCATGCCAGCCGCCCTGCCTCCGGCAGGGCCGGATAGCCCTACGCTCAAAAAGGCCGTGTGTCAGCCAGCGCCGCTCGACGTCGCACCGGCCGTTGATTGGCGTGAGCGGTTCCGCACTCGTCAAAGGGTGGCGTCAGAACCAGGTTGGCAACGCCCGCGTCTTGCCGTCGCTCAAGCGCGGCAGGCTTCGGACGCATCAACGGGATTTCCAAGGTGCGACGACTCCGATTCACATTCCCACACTGGGGGAGTGTGAAGGATGGCGGAAGGTTCCCAACATCCCGCCGAAATCCAATCGGATCGGGAAGAACGGTTTCTCGCCCTATCGTTACAGAGACAGGAACCTCATCGAACGGATGTTCGGACGGCTCAAGGACGTCCGACGTATCGCCATCCGCTGCGATCGCCTCGCTCGGAACGGCCTCAGCGCCGTGTGCCTCGCGGCAACGTCGTCAGCGACTGGGTATGATTCGGGAGCCTAAGTCACCCCAACCGGACAACGCCAACAACAGCCATAGATGATATACAATTACTTTGTGTTCATCGCACAACGGCGGCGGCGCACCGTTACAGTTTGACGATAACATTGACGATCGGTATGCAACTAAGTTGCATGCGCGCTCCCTTGAAGAAGGTCTGCAAGCGCACGGCCAAGGCGTTTTCGGGAACGAACATAGTGGGCTGCCAGCAACACGGACCATCGTGCGCTCCAGTAATGCGGCGTGTACATGCGAAATAGGTCGATAGAGCATCACGGCCTGCTTCGTACCGTTCGTCTCCATCCGGTTGCACGACTGTGCGCGGCCGTGGCGCTGTTCGCCTATGCCTTCATCAGCGTTTCACCGCTGTGGCTGCCCGCCGCCGAACGGGGCGGCATCGAAATCTGCACCGCCAACGGCATCCGGATCATTCCCGGCGGTTCGCCGTTTGACGACGTCCCGACCGACGGCCAAAAACAGACGGGCAACTGTCCCCTTTGTCTGGTCCAGGCGGGTTTCCTTTTACCGCTGGCAAACGGCGCCATCGAACCGGTCGACCACGGTCAACCACAACGCCCGTGGATCACGGTCGATCACGACGCCACCCGTGTCTTTGCCGGTTTTCATCACGCGTCACGCGCGCCTCCTCTCTCCGTCAGCGCTGCCTAACCTGCTCGGCTGACAACACTTCATTCTCGAAGGGAGAGGACATGCACGCCACTCGTGCGTTCATCATGACGACATCGCTTTGCCTGTCTGGCGCATCGGCTGCCATCGCCGATGATCAATCCATGGCAACCCACCCCACGGCCGCCGATACGGCGATGCCAAACGGTCATCACATGATGATGACGCCACCGCCGCCGATCGGCGTCGGTGGCGGCCGGGTCGTAAAACCGGGCCAGGTCATGCTCAACTACCGCTACATGCGGCTGCTGAAAAACCAGCTCGGCGATGGCGACAACACGCTGAGCACGACCAAGGTCGCGACCCTGCGCAACCACAACGCCGGCAATCCCGGGCAGCCCGACGTCTATCGCAACGCGCCCGAGAACATGACCATGCAAGCGCATATGTTCGGCGCCCAGGTGGGCATTACCGATGACCTTTCGGCGATGATCGGCGTTCCGTACATCATCAAAGAAAGAAAGGCCGTGACGTTCGCCGGCCCGGTCGGCACCACCAAACTCGCCGAATTCGAAAACGAAACCTCTGGCGTCGGCGACGTTGCGGTCAGCGGCCTCTACAAAGTGTACGGCGACGAAACGCATCATCTGCACATGATGGCGGGGCTGAGTTTTCCGACCGGCTCCATCCGTGAAAAGGGCAAGGTCATCCAGCCCAACGGCGAAACCGTCAAACGACGGCTTGCGTACGGCCTTCAGTTGGGCAGCGGCACCTATGATCTTCTGCCCGGCATCACCTATTGGGGTGCCGAGGGGCGCTGGAATTGGGGCGTCCAGGCGCAGGGCCGCGTCCATCTGGGTGACAACGACGAGGGCTACACTCTGGGTGATCAGGTTTCCGCCACGGCATGGGGCGGTTTCAGCCTCGGCCTCGGCTTCGCGGCATCAGCCCGTCTGATCCAGACGTATCAGGGTGATATCGATGGAGAAGACGATTTTCTCACCGGCGCCAGCCCGACAACGGACCCGAACAACTACGGTGGCTGGAAAACCAGTGCGGCGTTCGGGCTCACGTACCGCGACCCCGATGGGCCGCTGATGGGCATCAGCCCAGGAATCGAGGTCAGCGTACCGCTGTACCAGGACCTCAACGGCCCACAATTGCGGGACGCCTATACTGTGTTCGCCGGCGTGCGGAAGGTATTCACCTTTTAGGCCCGTGGTGTTCGAACGCTATTGAGAGCTCTTAACCCAAGCAGGAGACTATGACGATGACTAGGAAAACCTTTCTTGCCCTCGCCCTGATCGCCGTGCTGGCGGCAATGCCGGCAGTTGCCGAAAGCCCTGGTTCCCTGTTCGTCAACCTGACGAGCGACGAAAGCCATCGCAGCACCATGGCGCTGACCTTCTCCAGGAGCCAGCTGGAACGGGGACACCCTGTGACCATTTTCCTGAACGATCGCGGTGTGCTCATAGGAGCAAAGGCAAACGCCGAGACGTTCAAGGGTCAGCAGCAGGCTCTGGCCGAACTTATGGCCAAAGGCGCCATCGTGATCGTCTGCCCATTCTGTGCCAAGCACTATGGCATCGAAACGGCCGACCTCATCGAGGGCGCCAAGGTCGGCAACCCGGATCTCACCGGCGGCCTGCTGTTCAAGGATGACACCAAAACACTGACCTGGTGACGGTCAGCGGGTAGGTGGCTGGGTTTGAAGCCTACCACGCCCGGCCACCGGTTCGATCCTCAACCTGATTAGGGACACACCCATGAAACTCGGATTTTCGGCTCTCACTTTGACCGCCGCCCTGGTCCTCGCGCCGACCGCCTGGGGGCACGATTACAAACTTGGCGATCTGACCATCGACCATCCGTGGGCGCGGGCCTCGGTGGGCGCAAACGGTGCCGCCTACATGATCATCAGCACCAGCGGCAATATGCCCGATCAACTCGTCGCCGCGGCCTCGCCCGTCGCGGGCAAGGCCGAGTTGCATACACACATCGTCGAGGGCGACGTCATGCGCATGCGTCCGATAACGGCGATCGAGGTCAACGTCGGCGAGCCCGCCGTGCTCAAGCCGGGCGGTTTGCACGTGATGCTGATCGGCCTGAAGGCACCGCTGAAGGAAGGCGAGACGTTCCCATTGACGCTCACCTTCCAAAAGGCAGGCTCCGTGACGGTTAACGTCGCCGTTCAGTCGGACCGCGCCGGCCGATCTGAGCACATGGGCGAGCACAAGCACTGAGCTGCGGGTTGGCGTTGCGACCGCGCGTTGTCAACCGTGATCAGCGGGTACGGTGCGTTCGCCGTACCCGCTAGCCTGCGTCGTCGGATGCCCAAATCCGGCCTCTTGCCCGGCGACAAGGGTTACCTCCGCCGCAAGATCGAAGAGCGGGGTGTCGCCCCAACATCCCGCCCAACTCCAACCGTTGCTGGAAACGCTGCTTTTCGGTGCTGTACCGCGATCGAGCGCGTGTTCGGGTGCCTCAAGGATCTCCAGCATCGCCACCCGCTACGATCGCCACGCTCGGAACGGCCTCTGCGCCGTGTGCCTCGCGGCAACGTCAGCGACTGATTATTGAGTCGGGAGCCTAATGCTAGCGCAACTTGAGGCAGGCTCGCTCGATGCGCTGGCACGCTTCCTTCAGTGCCTCGGTGGAGGTGGCGTAGCTGATCCGGAAATGCGGCGACAGCCCGAACGCCCGGCCCTGGACGCAGGCGACTCCTTCCTCCTCCAGCAGGTAGGCGACGAAATCGTCGTCGGAGGTAATGACCCGGCCGTCCGGCGCCGTTTTGCCGATCGTGCCGGCGCATGACGGATAGACGTAAAAGGCGCCGACGGGCATGGGGCACTCGATGCCCGTCGCCTCGTTGAGCCCGGCCACCACCATGTCACGGCGGTCCCGGAAGGTCGCCACCCATTCCTCCAGGAACGCGTGCGGGCCGTCCAGCGCCGCCGCCGCCGCTGCCTGGCTGATCGAGCAGGTGTGCGTCGTCGACTGCGACTGCACCATGTTGATCGCCTTGATCAGCGGCGTCGGCCCGCCGGCGTAGCCGACCCGCCAGCCGGTCATCGAATAGGCCTTGGAACAGCCGTTGACGGTCAGCGTTCGCTCGAACAGCGCCGGCGCCACCTGCGCCGGGGTGAAAAAACGAAAGCCGTCGTAGACGATGTGCTCGTAAATGTCGTCGGTCATCACCCACACGTTCGGGTGCCGCTCGACCACCGCCATCAGCGCCTTGAGCTCCGCCTCGGTATAGGCGGCGCCGGTCGGGTTCGACGGCGAGTTCAGGATCAGCCACTTGGTCCGGGGCGTGATCGCGCCCTCCAGCGCCTCCGGGCGGAGCTTGAAGTGATCCGCCGCCGGGCACTCGACGATCACCGGATCGCCGCCCGCCAGCAGCACCATGTCGGGGTAGGACACCCAGTAAGGGGCGGGGATGATGACCTCGTCGCCGGCATCGAGCGTCGCGATGAGCGCGTTGAACAGCACCTGCTTGCCGCCGCAGCCCACCGTAATCTGCTCCGGTGTGTAGGTCAGGCCGTTGTCGCGCTTGAACTTCTCGACGATGGCGCGGCGCAGTTGGAGCGTCCCGGCGACCGCCGTGTACTTGGTCTCACCGCGGTCGATGGCCGCCTTGGCCGCTTCCTTGACGTGATCGGGCGTGTCGAAATCCGGCTCGCCGGCGCCAAGGCCGATGACGTCGCGGCCGGCCGCTTTCAGCTCGGCGGCCTTCTGGGTGACCGCGATGGTCGGCGACGGCTGGATGCGGCTGAGGCGCTGGGCGAGCAGAGATGACATGGCGGTAAATCCGGTGCTGCAGTGACAATGACCGGACCCTAACCGCATCGCCGCCCGCCGACAAGCGACCGGACGAGCAACCGTGTTTCGGTTCGCGCTACGCTCCGCCGTTGTCATCACCGTGGATGCTGCTCGACACGCGACCGATCGCTCGGCTCATTATTCGAGCAACGTCTTCAGTCCCATACGCCGAGCAAGAGGGACGAGAATCAGGAGTAGTAAGATTAAAAGCGCGATCGGCGCGCCTCAAAGTGACCCGGGACCAAAGGTTGGCCCGTTTCGCCCAAATGGAACATATGGGCGATGTACAAAATCTTCTGTAGCTCCAAATTCGACAGCGTCCACCCGGTTTTCTCGCACAGCCGCTTGGCGGCGGACGCCACGGACACAGCCATTGTTCAATGCCTATAACGGTTTAACATCACGATAGGGGCATGGGCGCCGGCACAAATCAACACCGTGTCAGTGTTGTCGGTCATTCACACGAATGGGGTTTACCCAAACGCGCTACTCCGCAGAGCCCGGCGCCGGCGCCGCGTTTTCCGCGCGCCGCGGCTCCCGCGCGAATTTCTTGCAGACGACGTAGAACACCGGCGTGAACAACAGCCCGAACAGCGTCACGCCGAGCATGCCGGAGAACACGGTGGTGCCCAGCGCGCGGCGCATCTCGGCGCCGGCCCCCTGGGCCAGCAGCAGCGGCACGACGCCGAAGATGAAGGCGAACGACGTCATCAGGATCGGGCGCAGCCGGGTGCGCGCCGCGTGGACCACCGCGTCGATGCGGTCCATTCCCTGTTCCTCGCCCTGGCGGGCGAACTCGACGATCAGGATGGCGTTCTTGGCCGCTAGGCCGACCAGCACCACCAGGCCGATCTGAACCAGAATGTTGTTGTCGAGGCCGCGAATGATGATGCCGGTCATCGCCGCCAACAGGCACATCGGCACGATCAGGATCACCGACAGCGGCAGCAGCCAGCTTTCGTACTGCGCCGCCAGCACCAGGAACACGAACACCACCGACGCGGCGAAGATCAGCAGCACGCCCCCCTCGGCGGCCTTTTCCTGATAGGCCAGCTCCGTCCACTCGGCGCCGAACCCTTCCGGCAGAACGTCGGCCGCCAGCCGCTCCATGGCCGCCAGCGCCTCGCCGGTGGAGACGCCCGGCGCCGGCGCGCCCTGCACCGCCGCCGCCGAGAAGAGGTTATAGCGCGGCACCCGGTAGGGGCCGGTAATCTCGCGGAAGGTGGCGATGGAGCCGATGGGCACCATGTCGCCATCGGCGTTGCGGACGCGCAGGTGCGAGACGTCCCGCTCGTTCATGCGAAACGGCGCGTCGGCCTGCGCGGTGACCCGGAAGGTTCGGCCGAGATAATTGAATTCGTTGACGAAAGTCGAGCCGATGTAGACCTCCAGCGTGGAGAACACCTCCTCCGGCGTCACCCCCAGCATCTGCGCCTTGACCCGGTCGATGTCGGCGAAGACCTTCGGCGTGCGTGTGTTGAACAGGCTGAACACGCGGGTCACCTCGGGGTCCTGGTTGGCGGCGGCGACCAGTCCCTGGGTGACCTCCTCCAGCGCCGGCAGCCCGCGCTCGCGCTGGTCCTGGACCATCATCTTGAAGCCGCCGGACGTGCCGATGCCGCGCACCGGCGGCGGCTTGACGACGAAGATCAGCGCGTCCTGGATGGTGCCGTAAGTGGCCATCAGCGCATCGACGATGGCATCGGCGCTGAGGCCCGCTTTCGCCCGTTCGTCGAAGGGCGCCAGGGGAGTGAAGATGGCGCCGGCGTTGGGCGCGTTGGTAAAGGTCGCCCCGTCGAAGCCGGCGAAGGGGACGGTGTGCTCGATGCCGTCGACGCCGAGAGCCAACTCGCTCGCCTCGCGCACCACGGCGTCGGTGCGCGCCAGCGACGCGCCGGGCGGCAGCTGGACCACGGTGATGAGATAGCCCTGATCCTGCTCGGGGATGAAGCCGGTCGGGACGGTCTCGAACTGCCACGCCGTCAGCGCGATCAGGCCGCCATAGACCAAAAGTACCAGCGCGGCGCGGCGGGCGAACAGCCGCGTCATCGCACCGTAGCCGCGGGCCAGCCGGTCGAACGCCCGGTTGAAGCTGCGGAAGAACGCATGCACCGGCCGCATCAGCAGGAAATCCCGCTTCTCAGCGCCGTCGTCCCCCGGGCCGCCCCCCTGGTCGCCTTCGTGGCGCGGTTTCAGCACCAGGGCCGCCAGCGCCGGGCTGAGCGTCAGCGACACCAGCGTCGAAATGGCGGTCGAGGCGGCGATGGTGACGGCGAACTGGCGATAGAACTGCCCGGTGATGCCGCTGATCAAGGCGGCCGGAATGAACACCGCCAGCAACACCAGCGACGTCGCGATCAGGGCGCCCGACACCTCGTCCATGCTGTGGTGGGCGGCGTCCTTGGGTGACATGCCCCCGGCGATGCTGCGTTCGATGTTCTCCACCACGACGATTGCGTCGTCGACGACGATGCCGATGGCGAGAACCAGACCGAACATCGTCAGCGTGTTGACCGAATAGCCCAGCGCCGCCATGACCGCGAAGGTGCCGATCAGCGACACCGGGATCGCCACGATCGGGATGATCGACGCTCGCCAGGTCTGCAGGAACACGATCACCACGATGACGACCAGGACGATCGCTTCCAGAATGGTCTCCTTAACCGCGTCGATGGATTGCGCAATGAACTCCGTCGGGTTGTAGACGACGTCGTAACGCAGGCCTTCGGGAAACGATGTCGACAGCTCGGCCATCGTCGCCAGCACGCTCTCGGCGGTCTCAAGCGCGTTGGAGCCGGGAAGCTGCAGGATCAGGATCGGCACCGCCACCTGGTCGTCCAGGTAGCCGTTGGCGGAATAGTCCAGCGCCCCCAGCTGAATCCTGGCCACATCGCGCAGATACGTTACCTGGCCGTCATCGCCCTCCTTGACCAGGATGTTGCCGAACTGGGCTGGATCGGTCAGTCGGCCCAGCGTCTCGACGTTGATCTGAAAAGCGCCCTGCTCCGGCACCGGCGGCTGGTTGAGGACGCCGGACGCGACCTGAACGTTCTGGCCGCGGATGGCCGCAAGCACCTGGTCGGCGTTGAGCTGGCGGGCCTCCATGCGGTCCGGATCGAGCCAGATGCGCATGGAATAATCGCGGGAGCCGAACACGCGCACTTCGCCGACCCCGTCCAGGCGCGACAGAACGTCCTTGATCTGCAAGGTGGCGTAATTCGACAGGTAAACCTGATCACGCGAGCCGTCGGGCGAGGTGAGGTGGACCACCATCAGCATATCGGGCGAGTTCTTGCGCACGGTGACGCCGATCCGCCGCACCTCCTCCGGAAGTCGCGGCTCGGCGACGGTCACCCGGTTCTGCACCAGCACCTGCGCCTTATCCAGATCGGTGCCGAGCTCAAAGGTGATCGTCAGCGACAGCCGGCCGTCGGCGGTCGACTGGGACAGCATGTAGAGCATGTCCTCGACGCCGTTGATCTCCTGTTCCAGCGGCGTGGCGACGGTTTTCGCGATCACGTCGGCGGACGCGCCGGGATAGCTGGCGCTGACGACGATGGTGGGCGGCGCGATTTCCGGATACCGCGCGACCGAAAGCGTCGTGTAGGCGGCGGCGCCGAGGATGGTGATCAGCACCGAAACGACGGTGGCAAAGATGGGCCGTTCGATGAAAAAATGGGAAAACCGCATCGGCGAGCCCGGTCAGCCTGCCGGACGTGGCGGTTCGGACACGCCACTGGCGTCGCCGCTACCGGCGATCATGCCCTCCTCGGGCGTGACCGGCGCGTTGGGCTTGGCGCGCAGCAGCCCGTGGATGATGATCCGGTCTTCCGGTGCGACGCCACGGCGGACGACCTGGAGGCCGTCCACCACCGGCCCCAGCTCTACCGTCCGTTGCTCGACGATGTTGTCGTCCTTGACGACCAGCACGATCTTGTTGGACTGATCGTTCATCACCGCCGTTTCGGGGATCAGAATGGCTTGGTACGGGTTGGACCCGGTCACCCGCAGGCGGCCGAACTGGCCGGGCGTCAAGGTCCCGTCCGGATTGCCGAAGATGGCCCGGCCGCGCATGGTGCCGGTGCTTTGGTCGAGGGCGTTATCGACGAAGTCCATGTAACCGCGGCGGTCCCAGTTCTTTTCATCGCCGATCTGGACCCACACCGCGTTGGCGGTTCCCCGCGACGATGGCCGGAAGACCTCGCGTGCCAGACGCTGATAGCGGATGAAGTCGGTTTCGCTGATGTTGAATTCGAAATGGATCGGGTCGGCGGAGACGATCGTCGTCAACACCCCGCCCATCTCGTTGCCGGCGGTGATCAGGTTGCCGACGTCGACCCGCCGCTCGGAAATCCGGCCGCCGATCGGCGCGTGGATGCGCGAGTATTCCAGATCGAGGCGGGCTCGATCCACTTCCGCCCGCGCGATGGCCAGTTGCGCCGCGGCGGCCGCCTTTTCCTGAACGCGCAGATCGTAGGTAGCCTGCGGCACGTTCTCGGTTTTCAGAAGCTGCTGGGCGCGGCCCAACTCCACGTTGGCCAGTTCCAGCGCCGCCGTGGCGCTGGCGACATCGGCAAGCGCCCGGTCGAGTGCGATCTGAAAGGGTCGCGGGTCGATGACGAACAACAATTGCCCCGCCTCGACCATTTCACCGTCCTGGAAATGGACCGACGCCAGATGGCCGGTGACCCGCGAGCGGACCTCGACCAGGTCCACCGCCTTGAAACGGCCGGTGTACTCGTCCCATTCGGTGATGTCGCGCACCAGCGGCTTCGCCACCGTCACCGTCGGCGGCGGGCGCTCGCCGCCGGCACCGCGCGTCTGCGGCGACTGATCGCAAGCGGCGAGCATGGCCACGACGACAACGCCGACAAGGGTTCTCAACATGGAAGGCAACGGTATACCACCTTTTCGCTCGACGACGCTCGGACGTCGGCGATGGCCCGTGACCGGCGGCCACGGCGCCATACCATCGCCCGGATATTGGGCGCGCCTTCGTCCGTGTCCAGGGGCGGACGCGCCGCCGTCAGCGCTTGGGACAGCCGTTCATCAGCCCCGCCACCGCCGCCTCGAAGGTCAGCGCCACGCTGGGCGTCGCCATGTAATGCGTGCTGGTGCCGCGCGTTTCCTTGTCTCGGTAAAGCCCGCTTTTCATATAGTTGCGGCCCGGCGTGCGCAGATTGGTGATGCCGCTGATGTCGAGAACCTTGGTGAACTCCGCTTCGTGCTCGTCCCGGCGCCATACCGTGTATTCCCCGGTGCCGATACCGAACGTGGTGCGGATGACAAAATCGATCCAGACGTTGTATTTCAGGCCGGGATCGTCGAGGACATGGCGATACTGGCTGTTGCCCTCTTTCGCGGACGCCATCGCGAACTGGCCGCGCGTCTCGCGAAAGGACCACCCCGGCGACACGCCGCGCCCCTGCGGATGAAGCTGCAGAAACGTGCTTCGTTTCTTCGATTGCACGTACCGCTCGTGGTCCGTATCCGGCAGGAAGAGCGAAAACGCCATATAAATCTCGTCGCCGAGAGTAAAATCGCCGATCGCCTCTCCCTTGCGGCCCTTCATGTGCGCGACTTCGATGCGCTGGCCGGAGACCGCGCGCCGATTGATCTGTCCGCAGAGCGCGGTGCCGTCCGGTAGAAACACCCGCTGTACGCCCTTGCGTCCGAAGGCATCGACGACCGTGAACTCCGCCGGCGGGCCGCCGTCCGGTGAGCACGACGGTTGCAGCGTCCGCCATCCGTTGTCGCCGGTCAGGCCGTCCGGATAGCCGGAGCAGCGCATCATCGCGCTGTCGTTCACGTCGGCGCTCATGTCGGCGGCATCGGCGGTCGACGCCTGCGCGGCGCCCGCCATGACGATCAACGCCAGCAAACCCTCCCGAAAAAACCAACCTTTCACGGCGCCCATGCCTTCCATCGTCGTGTTTGCAGGACCGCATGTTAGGTACCACAGTCGCAAGCGAAAGTGGCACCTTCGCTTTCGCCCGTCGTGGCGGGGCAGGGCCGGGCGCTTGACCCGGCCACCCGGCAACCCACGCCTACCGCGCCCCGGCGCCGGAGTCGCCTTCCAAAATCAGCTCGCGCCAATCGGCACGCTGCGGCATCAGCGGCGGCTGTGGCCGGTACGCCGTCGCCTCGGTCGGCTCGGCGATGGTCGTCGCCGAATGCCGGTCCGAAGCCTCCAGGCGGCCATAGAACAGGTTGTAGATCGACCAATAGAGCCGCGAGCGGCCTCCGGTAAGCGGAAACCGGCGCAGCATCGAGCGGGCGGAATAGAAACGGTCATACGCCCGTCCGTGGCCGTCGCGCAGCACTTCCGGACTCAACCCAATCGGTTTGTAGACGACGTGACCCTGGTCGTAGGCGTTCCAATTCGTGGACACGACACGCCCCTGGCGCTGCATCTCATACCAGGTCAGCGTGCCCGGATAGGGCGTCATGATCGAGTACGCGCAGACATCGTAATCGGCCTCGATGTTGAAATCGACGGTACGGTCGAACACCGTCTCGTCGTCCTGGTCGAAGCCGAACATGAACAGCCCGAACACCATGATGCCGCGGTCGTGCAGTTTTTTCACCACCGCCTGGTAATGCTCTGGCGTGTTCTGGAACTTGTGCTGGTTGCGCAGCGTCTCCCGCGACAGCGACTCGAACCCCACCGCCAGCATGTAGCAGCCGCTCTCGGCCGCCGCGTCGAGCAGCTCGTCGTCATAGGCGCCGGCGGTGTTGACGCCCGCCTGCCAGCGCACGCCGCGGCCCTTCAGCGCCTTCATGATTTCCATGGCGCGGGACGGCGTGCCGAAGAAATCGGCGTCGTTGAGCGCGATCGTCTTGGCGCCGGTGGCATCGATCTCCCGCATTACCTCGTCCACCGGCCGGTAGCGGAAGCGCAACCCGTACATGAGCTGCTCGGCGCAGAACGTGCAGGCGTGATGGCAGCCGCGCGAGGTCTGGATGAACGTCGAGGTGACGTACTTGTTCTTCTTCAGCAGCTCATAGCGGGGCATCGCCATATCGGTCATCGGGTGCAGGCGGTCGCCCTTGTAGACGCCGCCGAGGCGGCCCTTCTCCAGATCGCCGATGATCCGGTCCATGATCAGCTCCGCCTCGCCGATGACGACCGCGTCGGCGTGGGTCAGCGCCTCGTCCGGCATGAAGCTGGGGTGCACGCCGCCCATCAGCACCGGAACGCCGCGCTCGCGGAACTGATCGGCAATCGCGTAGCCGCGCTTGACGTAGGATGTCATCGCCGAAATGCCGACCAGATCGGCGTCCAGGTCGAAGTCGATCTCCTCGACGTTCTCGTCCGTCAGCACCACCTCGTAGCGCTCGGGAATCAGCGCCGCGACGGCGAGCAGGCCGGCGAGCGGCGAATAGAGCGAGCGGCCGAAGATCAGCGGCCGCGAGATGAACGTGTTCGAGCGTGGATTGATCAGGTGGATGCGCTTGGTCGCCATCACTCGCGTCTCCCTCTACTCGGGTCCGCGGCGTGAGCGCACCCGGCCATCCTCGTGAAGCGTGAGAGCCGCAGGCGGCGAACGCGCGCCGGCGTGGCAGTCTCCGCACCCTGTCGTCCGCTTTTTTCTTTAGCGGTAGCGATCATTAGTGACCGAAGTCGGCGCGCCGCGCCACACATTACCGATTCGCGGCTCGGTTACGGGATTCCGGTGGTGCTTCTTGGAATTGGAGCGTCACGCTTTATCACGTTGCTGAAATCATGCGCCTGGATGCCCGTGCCAAGAACGGGCATGGCGCCCAGTGTATTGATTTTAATGGTATTCCGTCATTGCCGGGCTTGACCCGGCAATCCACCTGCAGCCTTGCGGGCTCGTTCAGCAGCCTGCTAAAAGTGGGCACATCATGAAGGACAGCGCCCGTTCCGCCAAAATCGTCGAATGGTCGGACGAGGACCGGCGCTACGTCGGCGGTGCGCCCGGTTTGGTTTATGGCGGCCGCCACGGTGACGACGAACGCCAGGTGTTCGCCGAACTGTGCGAGATCTCGTCGAGGAGGCGGTCCAGCTCTACCTCGCCGACGACAAACCTCTGCCCCCGCCAATTCCGGCCGCGATCTCGCCAACCGCCTGCAATCGGTGGCGTGAACGCTGCCTGGCGTCCCGGCTCCTGCTAGACGGTCGCCTTCGCCACCATCATCGACGCCTTCCCGACGGTGGTTCATCGCTAAGGAGATGCCTACCAGCGAGCGCGGGGTGCCTGTCCGAGCGGTTGGCGCCTCAAAGCATGAAATTGGCTTCCTGAAGCGTTCCAGTAAAGCCCGCGAGCACGATGGCGACGTCAGGCGCAAGGTCGGCGTCAAGGTTTGCGCGGATGATCGTGTTGACCCCCTCGACCCCGTAGCGCAGCTGGCCGGCGCGCGAGAACGCCGCGGCGCCGATCCACGCGAACGCCTGATCCCCGGCCGCCGCCGGATTGGCGTCGATCGCCGACACATCGATCAGATCCCCGTCCGCCGGACGGAAGTCCAGGATCTCGTCGCGCGCGTCGCCTCTGCTGCTGTCGCCGTCGGCGAAGCGGAAAACGTCCCCGTCGCCGCCGCCGAACAGACGGTCCGGTCCGCCGCCGCCCGTGAGCACATCGCCGCCGGCCTCGCCGAACAGCGCGTTCGGGCCGCCGTCGCCGACCAGTGTGTCGCCGTGCGCCGAGCCGATAAGGTTTTCGATGCCGTTCAGCGTGTCGATGCCGGCACCGTCCTTGGCCTGGCTCGCGAGCAGGCTTGCGTTCATCGGCATCGGGCTTGCCAGCCAACTGGCCGTGTCCGTGTCGGCGCCACCGAACATCCGATCTGCTCCAGGCCCGGCCAGCAGTGTGTCATCGCCGGCGTCGCCATGCAGTTCGTCGTTCCCATCGCCGCCGTCGAGGGTGTCAAAACCGTCGTCGCCGTGGAGAGTGTCGTTACCGTCGCCGGCTCCTCCCAGAAGCTCGTCCGCGCCGCCGCCGCCGAATATCTCATCGCTGCCCAGGCGACCGTCGATCCGGTTCTCGCCGTCGTCGCCGCTGAGCGTGTCGTCCCGGAATCCACCAACGATGTTCTCGATGGAGATCAACGTGTCTGTCGTTCCGTCGCTGGAGGTTCCGCGGGCGAGGTCGGCAATGACCGGGCGGTCGCGGACGAGAAGAAAATCGACCGTGTCGCGTCCCGGGCCGCCGTCGACCATGTCGGCGTCCGGGCCCGGCAACAGCGTGTCGTCGCCGAGATTGCCCCGCAGGATGTTCGCGCCGCCGAGGCCCAAGAGGCTGTCGTCACCGATGGCCCCGTCAAGCACGTCGTCTCCCGGGCTGCCGACGAGGGTGTCGTTGCGGAACGAGCCGAGAGCGTTCTCGATGTGAGCGTCGGGTGCGATGAACAACGTATCCGCGGTTTCGAACCGCACCATGCCTCCGGCGTCTGTCACGCGGTATGGCCCGCCGAACGTGCTCGCGCCGCCCGGAAACAGGGTGATCGACTTGCCCGCGGCTCCCGGTAGCACCAGCGTGAAATCGCGGTTGAGGTCGATCGTGTCGTTGCCGCCGGCGTCCCAAACGGTCTCGAAAACCGACGCGGGGTTGCGGGGATAGACGTCGTCGCCCGCCGTCGCAACCCTGTTGGCGCCGTAGAGGTGCTGGATCGCGGCGATGTCCCAGGCCATCGGGGTGGTCGGCACTTTGGAGACGGAGAGCATCTGGAACGGTTCGGCGGAGCCGCCGGGAAACAGGCGGTAGCTCATCAGCGAGGTGCCGCGCCAGTCGTCGGTCGCGGTCACGCCTAGTCCGCCGCTGTCGTGGGGGTGCTTCAGGCCGAGCGCATGCCCAATTTCGTGGAGCAGCGTAAAAAAGTTCGCTTGGCCCGGCCCGTAGTCCGCGGCCAAGGTCGAGGTGACCACGCTGGAGTTGAGCCAGACGTCGCCGCTCTGCGGCAGGTTGCCGGGATAATAGGCATGGCCGGCGAACTTTCGTTCGTCGAGGCTGGTGGTCGCCGGATTGTCGCGGAACACCGAGCTGGCGAAGCGCATATCGCCGATATCGCCCGCGGCCTCCGACACCTGCACGAACTCGATATCGGCGATCCGCGCCCAGGCGGCCAGCGCCTGGACGACGCCGTCCCGCTGCACCGGGTTCAGCGGCTGGAAGCTGCGTGTGGGCTCGTTCTCGTCGCTGTAGTCGGCGACCCAGGCGGCGCCATTCTCCGGAAAACTGTAGGTGATCCTGTCGCTGGTGCCGACGGGTCCGCCCCACTTCTTGGCGCTAAGCAGGCTGTTGGCGTTGGCGTCCGGCCCAGTCGCGGCGGCGGCAACCGGGTGGCGCAGCGCCGCCAGCACCTGCGGCTCGGCCACGCCTCGAACGTCCACGTGTACGTCGTAGGCGAAGTTGCCGTTGCGCGCGTTCAGCACCAAGTCCTGATCGTTGACCGTCAACGGCAGGAGGGTGGATAGGCGCGGCAGCGGGTCGTCGAACAGCACGTCGTCCTCGGTGCCGGACGCGCTGACCCGGAACGTCAGATCGGTGCGAACACGGTTGCTAGCGTCCAGCAAGACACCGAGGGGAACGGTGAGGGCAAGGTCGGTGGAAAAGCGATCGCCGTCGACCACCGAGTCGTCGCGCAAACGAAATGCCGCGCTCTGCCCGCTGGCGGCAAGCGTGACCGTCAGTCGCCATTCGGCGTCGTCGCCGCGGGAAGGAAAGGGGTCTTCCCCGGCTTCGCTCACCACGATCTCCCGCACGCTCAGGCGGAGCGCCGGGTCGTCGCGAGCCGCAAGCACGAGGCCGGCTCTTACTTCCTCAATGTCGGACGCCCCGCTCGCTTGCGACACGCCCGTATCCTCCGCCCCCTTGAGACGCCCTGACTTCCAGACATCCATCCTCCGGGTAATCCCGGATGCCATGTTTGATTATGCAAATCATTATAACCCATTAAGGGTATATGGTCAATCGCGCCCCCGCTGACTGCCGGCGTCATCGCTCCCTCGCGCGCATGTTCTGACATGCACCATCGCCCGCTCCGTCGCGCGCAACACCGGCGTTGCACCATCGCTCCGACTGGCATTGCCGACGCGTCCGCCCTATAGCATTAAGGCGATGTCGGTCCTCGCTCACGCCACGATGTTCATGCCCGCCAAGCGGCCGGCGCTGCCTCATCTGCGGCCGTTCACGCTCGCCTCCAACTACCAGCCCGCCGGCGATCAGCCGCAGGCCATCGCCGAGCTGACCCGCGGTATCGAGGCGGGCGAACGCGACCAGGTGCTGCTGGGCGTCACCGGCTCCGGCAAGACGTTCACCGTCGCCAACGTCATCAACGCCGTGCAGCGGCCGGCCCTCATTCTGGCGCCCAACAAGATCCTCGCCGCCCAGCTCTACGCCGAGATGAAGGGGTTCTTCCCCGACAACGCCGTCGAATACTTCGTCAGCTACTACGACTATTACCAGCCCGAGGCGTACGTCCCGCGCACCGACACCTACATCGAGAAAGACGCCGCCATCAACGAGCAGATCGACCGCATGCGCCACGCCGCCACCCGGGCGCTGATGGAGCGCAACGACGTCATCATCGTCGCCTCGGTCTCCTGCATCTACGGCATCGGCGCCGTCGAAACCTATGGCGACATGGTGCTGCCCATCGCCGTCGGCGCGTCCATCGACCGCGCCCAGCTGTTGAAGCGCCTGGTCGAGTTGCAATACCGCCGCAACGACTTGAGCTTCGCCCGCGGCGCCTTCCGCGCCCCCGGCGATACGGTGGAGATCTTTCCGTCGCATCTGGAGGACCGCTCGTGGCGGCTGTCGCTGTTCGGCGACGAGGTCGAAAGCATTTCCGAAGTCGATCCGCTCACCGGCGAAAAGATGGCCGAGCTGGAGCGCATCGTCATCTACCCCAACAGCCACTACGTCACCCCCCGGCCGACGCTGCAGCAGGCAATTCCCCGCATCAAACAGGAACTGAAAGGCCAAATCGACGCCTTCGTCGCCGAGGGCAAGCTCCTGGAGGCGCAGCGGCTCCAGGAACGCACCACCTTCGATCTGGAAATGCTGGAGACGGTCGGTCACTGCAACGGCATCGAGAACTATTCCCGCTACCTGACCGGCCGCAACGCCGGCGAGCCGCCGCCGACGCTGTTCGAGTACATCCCCGAGAACGCGCTTCTGTTCGTCGACGAGAGCCACGTCACCGTGCCGCAGCTGGGCGGCATGTACCGGGGCGACTTCCAGCGCAAATCGACCCTGCACTCGTTCGGCTTCCGGCTGCCGTCGTGCGTCGACAACCGGCCGCTGAAGTTCGAGGAGTGGGAGCGGATGCGCCCGCAGACGGTCTACGTCTCGGCGACGCCGGGGCCGTGGGAGCTGGAGCGCGTCCAGGGCGTCGTCGTCGAGCAGGTCGTCCGCCCGACCGGCCTCATCGACCCTCTGTGCATCGTCCGTCCGGTCGAGACCCAGGTCGACGACCTGCTCGCCGAGTGCCGGGCGGTGGCGCTGGCCGGGTTCCGCATCCTCGTCACCACGCTCACCAAAAGGATGGCCGAGGACTTGACCGAATACCTGCACGAGCAGGGGCTGCGCGTGCGCTACATGCATTCGGACGTCGACACGCTGGAGCGCATCGAGATCATCCGCGACCTGCGCCTCGGCGCCTTCGACGTCCTCGTCGGCATCAACCTGTTGCGCGAGGGGCTCGACATCCCGGAATGCGCGCTGGTCTGCATCCTCGACGCCGACAAGGAGGGGTATCTGCGCTCCAAGACCTCCCTCGTGCAGACCATCGGCCGCGCGGCGCGCAACGTCGACGGCCGGGTGATCCTCTACGCCGACAAGCGCACCGAATCGCTCGATTACGCGCTGCGCGAGACCGAGCGGCGGCGGGAAAAACAGCTCGCCTACAACGAAGCGCACGGCATCACGCCCGAAAGCATCCGCAAGGACATCTCCGACGTGCTGCAGAGCGTCTACGAGCAAGACTACGTCACCGTCGACACCGGCGGCGCCGGCAGCGGCGAGCATGTCGGCAAGTCCATCCGCCAGGTCATCGCCGATCTGGAGGTCAAGATGCGCGAAGCCGCCGCCGACCTGGAGTTCGAGGACGCGGCCCGCTACCGGGACGAAATCCGCCGCCTGGAGGCCCACGACCTCGGCCTGGACAAGCCGGGCGTCTCGCCCAAGGTCGCCGCCGCCGCCGGCTTCGCCGAAAGCGTGCGGGGCTTCTCACGCAACTCGGGAAAACGCTCCGGCCGCGGCCGCCGATCCCGGCGCTGAGCACGCCGTGCCGCCGCGGCACCTTGACACACGCCGGGCGCGAGCGCATTTTCTTTGCAACCCCCGTCGGTTCCGCGTCCCGCGCTCATCGAACAGCGCGCGCGTTCCGGACACCGGCCCTTCGATCATCCGTATTTTTCAGTCGCGCTCGGGCGGCGGTGACACGGCACCGCAGAGACGGCCTCCACAACAGCCTTTGGACGCCCGGCGCCGATCAAGGACACTGTCTACGTGACCACTTCCACTTTCGCCGATCTGGGCGTATCGGAGCCCATTCGGCGTGCCGTTGACGCCCAGGGCTATGTAACGCCCACCCCCATTCAGCAATCGGCCATCCCGCTGCTTCTCGACGGCAGGGATCTGTTCGGCATCGCCCAGACCGGTACCGGCAAGACGGCGGCCTTCGTCCTGCCCCTTCTGCAACGCCTTTCCGCCGCCGGCGCCCAGCGCCGCGGCCGGGGCCCGTCGGCCCTCATTCTCGCCCCCACCCGCGAGCTGGCGGCCCAGATCGCCGAGGCCATCGAAGCCTACGGCCGCCATCTGTCGCTGCGCGTCGCCGTCGTTTTCGGCGGCGTCGGCCAGGCGCCGCAGGTGGCGAAGCTTCGCCGCGGCCTCGACATTCTCGTCGCCACGCCCGGCCGCCTGCTCGATCTGGTCGCTCAGGGCCACGCCCGCCTCGATACCGTCACCACGCTGGTGCTGGACGAGGCCGACCGCATGCTCGACATGGGCTTCATTCACGACGTGCGGCGCATCGTCGACACCCTGCCGGCGGACCGGCACTCGATGGTGTTCTCGGCCACCATGCCGGCGGAGATCACCCGTCTCGCCAAACGCCTGCTGCGGAATCCTGAGCGCATCGAGATGACGCCGTCCGGTTCCTGCGTCGACCGGGTGGAGCAGCGGGTCCACTTCGTCGCCACGGCGGAGAAGCGCGCTCTGCTCGGCAGCGTGCTGCAGGACCCGCAACTCTCCCGCGTCATCGTTTTCACCCGCACCAAGCACGGCGCCAACCGTGTCAGCACCGATCTGTCCCGCATCGGCATCGCCGCCGAGGCCATGCACGGCAACAAGTCCCAGGCGGCGCGCCAGGCAAGCCTCGATCGTTTCCGCAAGGGCACGCTCAGGGTGCTGGTGGCGACGGATATCGCAGCCCGGGGTATTGACGTCGACGCCGTCAGTCACATCATCAATTATGATCTGCCGAACGTCGCCGAGACCTATGTCCACCGCATCGGCCGTACGGGCCGTGCCGGGCTCACCGGAATCGCGCTGTCCTTCTGCGACCGTTCCGAACGGCCGTTTCTCTCCGATATCGAGAAGCTGACCGGCCACCGGATACCCGTCGTGGGAGGCTCGAACGCCGCTTTGGACTCGGCTGCGCCAACCGCGCCGCGCAGGCACGCGGACCCGCGCCCGGCCGATACGCGGTCGCCGGCCAAGGCAGCCAGGCGCCGGACACCATCGAGCCGGCGCCGTGCGCAACGAGGAAAAGGGATGAGCCATGCGTCGCAAGCCGAACTATCGCTTTGAGCGCCAGGAGCGGGACCGCGTCAAGGCCGCCAAGAAGGCCGAGCGGCGCCAGGCGCGCACCGAAAAGTCGGACACCGAGGGCACCGAGGTGACCAACGACGACAGCAACGACAGTGAAAACGCCGATCGCTCCGCTTCGGAGCCGGCGAACGAGCCGGCATCGCCGGACCAGGGAGGCCAGGATAGAGAATGAGCCAAGCGAAACACCGTTACGCGGTCGGCGAAATCGTTGATTACCGGCCGGGTTTCGCCGCCGGCGCCGGCGCCCAGGGCGCCTACGAAGTGGTGCGCCAGCTCCCGGCCGAAAACGCCGTCAACCAGTACCACATCAAAAGCACCCGCGACGGCCACCAGCGCGTCGTCCGCGAAGACCAGCTCCGCCCGTCCGACCTCCAACGCGCCCGCACAATGTTCGCCAAGGCGTAACGTCCGTTTGTCCCGTCATGGCCGGGCTCGGACCCGGCCATCCACGCCTTTGCCGAGCTGCCATCGTGGATACGCGGGTCACGCCCGCGCATGACGGCTGAGTAGGGTCGCCCGCCGCCCGTTGCGTCGTCATCCCGCCTTTTCCCGCGTCATGGCCGGGCTCGGACCCGGCCACCCACATCTTTGCCGAGCTGCCTTCGTGGATACGCGGGTCACGCCCGCGCATGACGGCTGAGAAGGGTCGCCCGCCGGCCCGTTGCGTCGTCATCCTGCCTTTCCCCGCGTCATGGCCGGGCCCGGACCCGGCCATCCACGCCTTTCCCGCACGCGCGAGGCCCTTACCCGGGCTCGATACCGCTCGCCCGCATGAACGCCTCGATCTTCCCCGCTTCCGGAATCCGCAGCCGCCGCGCCTCGGCCAGCGCCAGACGCAGCAGCCGCGCCGCCTCCTCCCGGTCGCCGCCGGCGTTCCGTTTCAAATGGATCGTCGCCAACCACCACCGGCAGACAAGCAACTCCCGCACGTCGCCGAGGCGCTCGTAAACCGGCAGTTCCTCCTCGGTGCGGATGCGCAGCGCCTCGTCCAGGTCGCCGCGGGCAGAGGCGATGTCGGCGATCAGACCGGCGGCCATAGCCGCGTCGCCTTCGGCGCCGCGTGTGCGGTCGAGGGCGCGCTGTTCTTCGGCAGCGGCGAGCGCTCGCTCCGGGTCGCCGCCGCGATGGGCCACGTTGCCCACCGTCCACAGCACATCGGAGCGCACCGCGTCCGGCAACGCATCGCCGAGCATCGTTTCCAGAAACGCCCGCCAGATTAGAAACGGACCGGTATCAATGGCAAATTGGGAGCTGGCGCGTGCTGCCTCAAGCCGCCGATCCGGCGGCAGCCGTTCCAGCCAATGGGCGAGGCCGGCCGTTTCCTCATGCACGTCGCCCCAGCGCTCACCCTGCGCCGCGTCGCCACTCTCCGGCAGGCGGTCGAGGAACCATTGGCTCATCCGCTCGAACGGGCCGCTACCGTTGCCGGCATCCGCGTCGCCGGCGTCCTCACCCCGCAGCCACTCCGCGAGCAGCGGGTGGAGCGTCCACGCCGGCCGGCCCGGTTGCCGTTCGAACGCCGTCAGCAGCGACAGCCGCGCCGCCGCCGCGGTCAGCCGCCGGAACGGCGCCTCCTCCAGGCCGGCCAGCGCCGCGCCGAGGCCGGCGCCGACCCCCGCCGCCGGTCCGTGCGCGAGGCCGATCAGCCCCCGGCGCCACGCCGCCCCCTCGGCACCGCCTTGGCGCTTCAGCAGCGTCAGCGACAGACCGAAGGCGGCGGCGAGGCTGGCGCGGTCGGCGGCGGTCATGCCGAGCCAGCTTGCGGCGTCCGCCGGGCCGAGCGCATACCGCCCCGCCCGCAACTCCGTCAGCACGGCCTCGACGCTCATCAGCGTTCGCAGATGTCCCGCCGCCAGGTGCAGCGCCAACGGCAGGCCGCCCAGTTCCCGCACAAGGTCCGGCCAGTGCGCCTGGTCCGGCCTGTTGGCGCCCAGCTCCTTTTCCAGCAGCGCCAGGCCGTCCGCTTCCTCGAAGCTCTTGAGATGGATCGGCGCTGCCCAGCCGCCACTATTGCCCAACGCCTGCCAGCGGGCGCTGACCGCGATGGCACAGCCCGGCAGGCGGGTACCACACGTGCCGCCGCGGTCGCCGCCTCATCGCTGTCGGCGTTCTCGATGTGCAGCAGCGTTCGCGGGTCGATCAGCCGGGCGCGCAGCTGGGCAATGTCCGCGCCGCTTCCGGCCGGCAGCAGCGCCTCGGCGAGCTGCGCCATCAACACCTCGCCGGTCGGCCGCGCCAGCGGGTCGATGACCAGGCGCCGGTAGCCGCCGGGGAAGGCTGCCGCGCTGCGGGAATAGAACCCGTCGATCAGGAACGACTTGCCCACCCCCGGCATGCCGCGCACCGCCACCGGCCGCGCTGTGCCCGAATCCGGCAGCAGCGCCGCCTGCAGCGCCGCCAGCGCATCCGCCCGCCCGACAAACCGCTCCGCCGCGTCTGGATTCGCCTCCGCCGCCGGCCCTTCGGCGGGCGGCGCGTCGATCCACAGCGTCAGACGTCCGCCCGGCGTGTCCGGATAGAGGCTCGGGTCGTCGTGCCAATGGCCCCCGCGCGGCGACCAGCCGCGAAACCACAAATGATGCGCCACCGGCCGGCCCGTGGCGTCCATCTCGATCTCGATCACCTGACACGCGTTGGGATAGCGGTCATGCTCGTAAAGGCACCCGGCGGCCAGATGGGGCAAAGTGCGCGCCGGGTCGGCCCACAAGCTCGGCTCCGGATCGTGCAGGTGGCCGTGGAGCAGGGCGTCGACGCGCTCGGCGAGCAGCCGCCGGCACTCGGCGCCGTCCGCCAGATCACTGAGCGGATGGTGGATCAGCGCCAGACGCAGCCCGGAGAGCGTTTCGCCCGTCTCGGTCGTGGCCAGCCGGCCGACCTGCTCGTCGGTGAGGCGCAGCGTGCCCGCGTCGTGGTCGTCCCCCGCCAGCCAAGCGGAATCGAGGCCGATCAGGTGCGTCTCGAAGGGGTGATCGCGGAATCGCCGGCTGACCCGCCAGCCGAGGGTGGGGTGCAGGCCGGATTTCGGCAGGAGGTCCGTCCGCCCCAAGCGGTGCAGCCACTGGCGGTAGGCTTCTTGACGGCTCAGCACAGCGTCGCGTTGGTCGTCGCTAAAGCCGTGTGGTGCGCTGCCGTTGGCGAGCCATCGCGCCACGTGCAACGCATTGGCGCGCGGCAGATCCCGGCGCAACGCCGCCCACGCGTCCTTCTCGATCTCCCGGTCCACATCATGATTGCCGGGGACGATGAAAAAGGCGTCCCAGCCCAGACCCAGCCGCCCCAGCACGACTTGAAAAAACTCCTCGGCTTCGTTGTATTCGGCGACACCTCTACCCGTTGCGCAGCCGCCTGAAAACGCAGCGTCGCCGGTGAAGCACACGATGTCGATCGGTCTGACGGCGGCAATGTCGTCCAGGTTCCTGTCCCACGCCGGACCCAGCACGCGCCGCCGCCGCCAGTCCATGGCGCCGGTCGTGTGCAGATCGGAAATATGAAGAACCCGAAGCCGGTATGTGGTCACCCGCTGCCCCCCTTTTGGGCCGCGATGGTAGGCGCTCGGCGAAGTCCGCGCAACGCGATCGGTTCACGCGCGATGCTGGTCTCACGCACGCATTTCTCCCCTCGCCCGCGCAACGCGTGGGAGAGGGAGGGGCCCACGCAGTGGGAAGGTGAGGGCGGCCGCGCTGGCGGCCGGTGGCAGTTGACGCGGGTGCTTCATCCAGGATAGTATTCCTATAAAATCGTGGATTCGCCCATCGTCAATTATTGTTCCGTGCTTTCAACGGCCTATCCGGTTTTTGACGACAAACGACGACGTTGCGCCACGCGAGAATTAAAAGCATTCAATATCAATGGGTTATGGAACAATAATCGATGGTCATTGAAATGCGGCGGTGTCGGTATGGGGGCGAAGGCGCGACACCGGCGTTTAAAGAGGGGCCAAACCTGCCAAGCTGACCGTCAGGGTGGCCCAGGCTCGTCGAGCGTGGGCGTTAGTTTGCTTGCCGGGCAATGTCTTCCTTGCGCCCGGTGGCACGCGCCAGCCTTTTGAAGCGACGCTCGACGGCATCGCTGTAAAACACCTCGTTCTTGGGCGGTATCAATAAGCGCAGCGTCTCATCGTCGCACTCGAGCCGCGTATGCGGAAGCAGACCGGGAGCGCCGCCCGAAAGGGTTTGAGCGAGGCGGAGCGCCAAGCCGATGACCCGGGCGCGGTATCGCCGTCGATCATCGAGCAACGAATGCACCGGCGCCACCATCCGGTCATCCTCGTCGCCGCCGTAGCGTATGAGGATGGCAAGGGCCAGCTCCGCCCGATCCGGATGCGTCAGCCCGGCATAAGGGATACGGAGCACCCGGTGGTAGGCGTGCAGGGCGCGGTAGTCGGGGTGTTCGCTCCAGCCCAGGTCGGACAACAGACAGGCGGCCAGTCTCAGGCGCTGCTCGGCTCGCGTCTCCTCCGGAAACAGCGGCATCATCCAGTCGCGGATTTCGATGCCGCCCAGTCCGAAACGGCCGGTGCGTTCCGCCTGGCTCTCGCACGCGCTGATCAGCGGATCCTGGCTCCTGAGGGTCGCCGGCAACAGCTCGAGCATTTGCCCTTCGCGCATGCTGAAGGCCGAGAACACAATCTCTTTGGGCCTCGTTGCCTCGACCAGGGCCGCCATCGTCAAGGCAGCGACAGGCAGGCTGTCGACACGGCGCGCGTCCACGCCATCCAGCTTGTCCAGAGTGGCGCGGCTGAGGTGACCAACCAAGTCGGCTAGGCGCAGAGCATGGAAAAAATCGATCGTGAAGGCATCGACGACGTGCAGGGGATGGTGCATCTGTTCGATGAATATTCGCGCCAGCGCTCGCCACGATCCGCCGACGCAAAACAACGTTTTGCCACTGATATCGGTGAGCCACGGCACGGTGGCGAACGAGCGCGCGATGATCTCACGTGACCGGGCGCGGTCGCTGCCGGCGTCTTCGGCGAGGCGGATGTGACCAAGCGGCAGGGTCGCGAACGTCCCGATCTCCCCCTGATCCAATCCGACGAGATCAAGGCTCCCGCCGCCCAGATCGGCCAGGGCGCCGTCCGCGCCGGGACACCCGTTAAGCACGCCGACGGCGGCAAGCCGAGCTTCCTCCGCGCCCGTCAGGATGGTGACCGGGTGTTCACACGCCTCCTCGACCTTCCGGACGAAGGCGGCGCCATCGGTGGCGTCGCGCACGGCGGCGGTGGCCACAAGTTCCAATCGGCTGACGCCCATCGCCCGCGACAGTCCGACAAAGCGTCGAAGCGCCTTCAGCGCCGCCGTCACGCCGGCGGGGTTCAGTTTTCCCGACTTGCCCAGTCCCGCCCCCAACCGGCAGAGTGCTTTCTCGTTGAACACCGGGATGGGCAGGCGCGTCGGCGCTTCGTAGACGACGAGGCGCACCGTGTTGGACCCGATGTCGACAACGCCGACACGGCCCTCCACGGGCATGCCGGTAAGTGCCACCATTTTCTCGCCGGCCTCTGGATCGAGTGATGCCATGTCGCCACGTCCTAGGGACCTCTCAGTCGGTTCGCTGGTGCGTGCCATGCCTTCACCTCCCGACGAAACGAACTGCGACTTGGATTGAAAATTTTGCCCCCGGTGTCGTGTTTACAGTTTCACGGCGTCGGGCGAAAGTGGCGAGCGAGAAACACCGCCGCGGCTAATCGACTTGGATGACGACCTCCATATCCCACGGGCACATCCCACGGGTCGAGGTCAGGGAGCGCAGGATATGTTCAGAACCGCCGAACTCGGTCGTACGATATCCAAGGAGGAGTATCATGAAGCGGTGCCGGTGTTGCGTGCCGAGCTGCTTGAAGTGCAGCAGCAACTGCGGACGGCGCCGTTCCCCGTAATCATTGTCTTCGGCGGCGTCGATGGCGCGGGCAAAAGCGAAACGATCAACCTTCTGAACGAGTGGCTCGATCCCCGATGGCTGGTTACGCGCGCCTATGGGCTGCCGTCCGACGAAATGGTCGAGCGGCCGGAGTACTGGCGCTACTGGCGTGACTTGCCGCCCAAGGGCCGCATTGGCCTTTTTTTGAGCTGCTGGTATTCGCGGCCATTACTCGACCGCGTCTACGGGCATACGAGCGAAGCGGACTTCGATGAGGCTCTCGACCGGATTTTGGCGTTCGAGAAATGTCTGGCGGAAGATGGCGCTTTAATCCTGAAATTTTGGATGCACCTCGGAGAGCAACAGCAGAAGAAACGATTAAAGGAACTCGAAAAAGATCCGATGACGCGTTGGCGCGTGACGCAGACGGACTGGAATCACTGGCATAAGTATAAGGATTTCGTCGCCGCCAACGAGCGTCTCATCATGCGGACGTCGACCGGGAGCGCCCTGTGGCGCATCGTCGAAGGAGAGGATAAGCGCTATCGAAGTCTTACGGTCGGTGAAGCCGTCCTTGACGGTGTTCGAAAGCACCTCAGTGCACGCGAGATTTCCCACAAGATCAAGCAAGAAATTAAATCGAAAAACGTTGATCATCCCAATAAGGTAGAAGCGAGTGACAGAGATGATCCTGAATCGGAAGTGGGAAAAAGTGTTACACGCATTGTTCCAAAGCCAAAAGTGACTATACTAAGTAAACTTGATATGACGAATAACCTTGATAAGGCACAGTACAGTAAAGATCTTGAAATTTATCAAGGCAAATTGAATGCTAATTATCGCGAAGCTAAAAGACTCGGCATATCGACTATCCTTGTATTCGAAGGATGGGATGCGGCCGGCAAGGGCGGCGCGATCCGGCGCGTAACCGCCGCCCTTGATGCGCGTGATTCTCAGGTCATCCCGATCGCCGCACCGACGGACGAGGAACAGGCGCATCATTATCTATGGCGTTTCTGGCGCCATTTGTCGCGGGCGGGCCGCGTAACCGTGTTTGACCGTAGCTGGTATGGGCGTGTCCTTGTCGAGCGCGTCGAGGGCTTCGCGTCGGAGACGGAGTGGCAACGCGCCTACGCGGAAATTGACGATTTCGAGGACCAGCTCGTCCGTCACGGCATCGTGTTGTGCAAGTTCTGGCTTCACATCACCGACGACGAACAGCTGGCGCGCTTCAAGGCACGCGAAAACATCGCCTATAAGCGCTGGAAACTGACGGACGAAGATTGGCGTAATCGCGATAAATGGGACGCGTACGAACACGCCGTCAACGAAATGGTGGAGCGCACAAGCACGACGCAGGCCCCTTGGACGCTCGTTGAGGCGAATTGCAAGCGCTATGCGCGAATTAAGGTACTGAAAACGGTTTCCGATACCATGGCGGCACGCATCGACCAGGTGCAAGAATTCGCGGACAGAAAATCCAAACGCTCTTAAAATAAGGGAAATAGGTTCTCCTTATCGTTCAAACTAATTTTTGTCAGTTCGGCATTTGGGAGATGCCGCTTATAAAAATCGGCAGGGGGGCATGACGTTCAACAGCGGGACGTACGCGAATTTTGCTTCGGAATTCACCACGGCGCGGGAACGGCTCTTTTAACCTACATCGACCTGCGCGACGACGTTGACATCATTATCGTCGGGTCCGGCGTCGGTGGTGGTGTACTTGCCGATGGCTTGGCCGACCGTCTCGGCAGTCAAAAACGCACCCTCGTCGCCCTGGCGCTCCGCATATCCAAACATTTCGGCTGACGGGGGAGGGGGCCGACGGGCGCTGATGGGCCACGTACGCCGTGGCCACCAGGCCGTTAGCCTGCGGTGATCTCCGACTTGAGCTCGGCAATCCGGCGCTCGATGTCGGCAATCCGGTCGAGGAGGTTCCGGTTACGGTCGGCGGAAGGCGCCGGCGGTGGCGCGGCCTTCGTTGTCGACTTATCGAAAACCAGGCCGACTTCTTCGTTTGCGTGCCAGACGACGTCACAGGTGTGAGTCGGTCCCCCTTCAACGCGAAGGACGAGATGCTGCGGCAAGTCCTGCCAGCCCAGCGTGGAAACCTTGGCGCCCGCGTCCGATAAATTGAAAATCGTACACTCGACGACGCAATGGCCATTCCTATGGACTAGCTGGGCACGCTTCAGTGTTAATTGGCGTCTCTCGCCGCGTCGTTCCTGTTTGCGGTTCCCGACGGGGGTGGGCTCGGTGTTGAACGCGAGTGACATTGAAAATCGCCCTTGGACAGGCCGGTTGATCCGGCAGATGGGGCGATCCGCTCGCCCATCCGTTCGATCGTTGGACCATTAATGTCTGATTTTAGGTTAATGAGACGTTAGGCCTCAGTGCGCGGCGTCACACGGGAGCCCTGCCTTCGCATCCGCTCCCATATCCGCCGAACGGTCATCGATGATGAAGTCTGAAGGCCGTTCATGAAAATCGCTCCAGATAGCGTCAAAACACGCCTCACTCGGCAAGGACTCGCGATGTATTCGAACCTTGACGTGGCGACATTGCTCCGTCATGGTCACGCCATGGTTGAATCCATTGGTCCTTTTGACGTCAATCGCGTGGTTCATGGTAATTGCGTAGACGTCATGGAGCGCCTGCCCGCGGGCTGCGTCGATATGGTTTTCGCCGATCCACCCTACAATCTTCAACTTAAAGGAGAACTGCTTCGTCCTGATCACAGCCGTGTCGATGCCGTGGACGAAGCCTGGGATCACTTTGCCGATTTCGCGGCCTATGATGCCTTTACTCGTCGTTGGCTGGCCGCCGTACGGCGAGTTCTAAAGCCGGACGGTACGTTGTGGGTTATCGGCACTTACCATAATATATTCAGAGTTGGGACGATCCTACAGGATCTTGGTTATTGGGTTCTCAATGACATCGTGTGGCGCAAGACCAACCCGATGCCGAATTTTCGCGGCCGGCGCTTTACGAATGCGCATGAAACGTTGATCTGGTGTTCCCGCGATCGAAAATCGCGTCCCCGTTTCAACTATCATGCGATGAAAAGCTTGAACGACGATGTGCAGATGCGCTCGGACTGGCTGATCCCGGTGTGTGGCGGGGCGGAGCGTCTCAAGTCGCAGGGCCAGCGCTCTCATCCGACGCAAAAACCGGAGGCTCTTCTGCACCGGGTTATTCTATCTTCATCGCGTCCCAACGAGTTAATTCTCGATCCATTTTTTGGCACCGGTACGACAGGTGTTGTCGCTCGAAGGCTCGGCCGGCGTTTTCTCGGTATTGAATTCGAGAAACACTACGTAGAACTGGCGGAAGAGAGGCTTTCCAAGGAAAACGGTGCGGCTGATGTGTCGTTAGTTGACTCTGTAGAGCGAAGGGATGAGATTCGCGTCGCCTTCGGCACACTGGTCGAGCGAGGGTTGGTGCCGATCGGTACTATTCTTTGCGACCAAAAGGAACGATACATGGCAAAAGTTGCAGCCGATGGATCGATTACGAGCGCCGATTATCGCGGTTCCATCCACCAGGTCGGCGCGCGGGTACAAAACGCCGACGCTTGCAATGGCTGGCAGTTCTGGTTCATTAAAGATCCCGAAAATAAAATACCGAAGACATCGATTGACGTTTTCAGGCAACGCGCACGCGCGGATTTACAATAAGCGTGCGGTTTTCTTGGCGCGATATGTCATTCAGTCGAGAGTTCGCCGATCTGTGAGCCCGGCGGCTCTATCGTTCGCCATGCATCGGCGACCCCGTCTCGCACCTGCGCTTCCAATTGCCGGGTAAGATCCTTCCGATCCGTCCACGTGCCGTGGCGCATTTCAGGATGAAACTGGACCTGCACCTGGGCCCCCTTAAGACCCATCACGCGCAGAAAATGCGGCAAGAATTCCACGTCGCCATACCACGTGTAGAGCTTGTGCCGGTCCCCAACCAGCGGCGTCCTGTCGGCATAACGCGTGTAAGCGATCGAGACCGGTTGGATCGTAATGTTCTCGGCGAGCGTAGGCACGTCAGAGAATGCAAACAGCGACGATTTGAACGAAGAAACGGCATATCCGTCGGTCGTGGTGCCTTCGGGGAACAAGATCAAGTTACGGCCAGCGGAAAGCAGGGAGCCGATTTCCTCGCTTTGCTCACGCGCCTTCACACTTTTGCGGGCAATGAACACGGTGCGTGTCAGCCGGCCAATGAGGCCGAACAACGGCCAGTTCGCCACTTCGGCTTTCGCGACGAACGAACCATCGATGAGACGATTGAGCACCAGGATGTCGAGATAGGAGACGTGATTGGAGACGTACAGCACCCCCTCGCCACCAACCGCCGCCCCCGCTACCTGGGGCTTGAGGCCCGCCAATGTTATCGCCGCACCACAGTAGAAAATTTCCACCGCGCGCCGCCACGATGGCACACGGATCAGTCTCAACAGGGAATACATCGGCACGGCGACAACGTTTAGGACGAGAAACGCAACGAGTCGCGGCACCATTCGCCATAGGCGCGGCTTCGGCATCACGGTGCCACGATTTCGTGATGTGTTTTGCGATACCGCCTGTCGTACTTCTCCGTTAACTGGTCTGTTTTGACGATTATGCAGACATCCGTAGTGTTGAACTGATGATCGATGACAGCGCCATCGCCGACAAATCCGCCCACGCGCAAGTAACCTTTAATCAACGGCGGGAGATCGTTAACGATCGTTGTTACGTCGATTCCGGATTGCGGCACGATATCCATGGGAACGTAATGATGGGCGAGGGCTCTCGGCCTTAGTGCCGGTGGCGCCAAATGGTAATGGTAAAGGTAGGCAAGCTGGGAGCTGAGATGCTTCAGATTGGTTCCCGGAAAGCTGGCGCACCCGAACATCAACTGGATATCGAACGTCTGAACGTATTCCGACAGCCCGCGCCAGAGGATCTGCATCACCCCCCGCTTTCGGTACTCGGAATCGACGCACGAGCGGCCGAGTTCGACTATTTCCCGTGGAAAGCTAAGAAGCGTCGTCAAATCATATTCATGCGCGGAATAAAACCCGTCAGCCTGACGGGCGACGGAGTGCCGCAAGAGGCGATAGGTGCCGACGACGGCCGGGCTACCGTTACTCTTGTCCAGATCGATAACGAGGAGATGATCGCAAATAGGGTCGAAATGATCGAAATCGCGGCGCTTGGCGCGCATTTCGCTCGATGGCGTTGCTGCCATGCTCTCGTAGAAAATCCGGTACCGGAGGGCTTGCGCCGCTTCGACCTCTGCCGGCTTCTCTGCAAGCCGAACTTGAAGATTATTGAACCTCAACGGCTCCACGGTCGTCTCTAACTCTCCCCTCGCTCCGGCGCGCGGGCCGCTCATGGAACCGACGGCAATACCGGAGTTTATAACAAACGTGTGCGTTTTACAGACGACAGGATTTTAATCTGTAAAACCCCGCCATTGACTCCAGTCTTGTCGAATGGCTTGTGATCGTATCGCCCCAACGTGACCTTAGTACCGTGCTGCATTATCGCGTCGGAATAGGACGATCCCCTGAATAGTCGTAAAAGCCACGCCCGGTTTTTCGGCCGAGCCAACCCGCTTCTACGTACTTTACAAGCAACGGACACGGGCGATATTTTGAATCGGCTAACCCCTCATGCAACGTATGCATGACACGCAGACACGTATCCAGCCCTATGAAATCAGCCAGTTCGAGCGGCCCCATCGGATGGTGCGTCCCCAACCGCATTGCCGTGTCGATGCTTTCAACGGAGCCAACGCCCTCATACAAGGTGTAAACGGCTTCGTTGATCATCGGAAGAAGAATTCGGTGGACGATGAAAGCAGGGAAGTCCTCTGCACTGATAGGAACTTTCCCAATTGACACCATAAAGTCTTGTAAGGTGTGATATGTGTCTTCGTCAGTAGCAATACCACGAATAAGCTCAACGAGTTCCATCTTGGGGACGGGGTTCATGAAATGTGTTCCCATGAACCGCCCCGGCCGATCCGTTTGCGCCGCCAGTCTGGTAATGGAAATCGACGACGTATTCGTCGTAATGATCGCCTCAGCCGGCAGCACCTCGCAAACCTGCTTGAGGATGGCCTTTTTTACCTCTTCGTCTTCGAACGCCGCTTCAATCGCCAAATGCACATTACGCAGGCCATCATAGGATGTGCCCGTGGTGATCCGGTCGAGAACCTCCTTTCGTTGTCCGCTCGACAGCTTTTCCCGATCGACCCGGCGGGCAATACCGTCCGCAACCGCCTCGACGGACTGCTTCAGAATATCGTCGTCCAAATCGATTAAGTGGACCGCAAAACCGGCGACGGCGCATACTTCGGCAATACCCGTGCCCATCTTGCCCGCACCGATGATCCCGACCTTGTTGATCTTCATCGATGCGTCCTAGTCATTCGCCAATCCACACCCTTATCGGTCGAGAGCCTGGGCGAGCTCGGGAAGAACGTCGAACAAATCGGCGACGAGCCCGTAATCGGCAACCGTAAAGATCGGTGCCTCTTCGTCCTTGTTGATGGCGACGATCACTTTCGAGTCCTTCATTCCGGCAAGGTGCTGGATGGCGCCGGAAATACCAACCGCTATGTAAAGGTCCGGCGCCACGACCTTTCCGGTCTGGCCGACCTGGTAGTCGTTGGGAACGTAGCCCGCGTCCACAGCCGCACGGGATGCGCCGACAGCGGCGCCCAGCTTGTCCGCGACGGCTTCGATGAGGTGGAAATTGTCGCCCGATTGCATGCCCCGGCCACCCGATACGACGATTCGCGCGCTCGTCAGCTCGGGGCGCTCGCTGACCGTCAGCTCTTGACGCACGAAACGCGACAGGCCCGGATCCGGCTCCGCGTCAATGGTCTCGATTGGCGCTGACCCACCCGTTGCCTCGGCGGCCGGAAAGCCCGTCAAGCGCACGGTCACGATCTTTTTTTCATCGCGGCTGGTGACGGTCGCCATGGCGTTACCGGCGTAAACCGGCCGGATGACCGTATCGGCGTCGACGATGTCGCTGATGTCCGACAGCATCGCGACGTCAAGAAGTGCGGCCACGCGCGGCAGGACGTTCTTGCCAAAGGTGGTCGCCGGCGCCACGACGTGGGAATAATCCGCGCTCAGGCGCACGATCAGCGGCGCCAGAACTTCGGCGAGGGGATGCTCGTACGAAGGTCCGTCGGCCATCAGCACCTTGTCGACCCCGGCAACCGCCGCCGCGGCGTCCGCGACCGCTTGACAGTTGGCTCCGGCGACGAGGATGGTCACGTCTCCGAACGCCGTCGCCGCCGATACGGCGTGCAGCGTCGATGCCCTCAATTTCTGATTGTCGTGTTCGGCGATAACGATCGCGCTCATCAGATTACCTTAGCCTCGTTCTGCAATTTCTCAATCAGTTCGCTGACACTGGCCACCTTGATGCCCGCCTTGCGTTTCGGCGGCTCGCTCACGGATTTAACCGTTAACCGCGGCTCGGTGTCGACGCCCAAGTCATCGGCCTTCATCTTGTCGATGGGCTTTTTCTTCGCTTTCATGATGTTTGGCAGCGAAGCGTAGCGCGGCGTGTTGAGACGAAGGTCGGTCGTGATGACCACCGGCAGTGTGAGCGCCACCGTCTCCAGACCGCCGTCGATCTCCCGCGTCACCTCGGCTTCGCCATTGGCGATCGCAACCTTCGACGCAAAAGTTCCCTGCGCCCAGCCAAGCAGACCGGCAAGCATCTGCCCGACCTGGTTCGAGTCGTCGTCGATAGCCTGTTTGCCGAGGACAACCACGTCGGGCTGCTCTTTTTCGACAATCTTGGCGAGAATTTTTGCCACCGCCAGCGGCTGGATGTCACCGTCGGCTTCCACCAGCAAACCCCGGTCGGCGCCGATGGCAAGCGCGGTGCGGATGGTCTCCTGACTTGGCGCCGAACCGATTGACACGACGATGATTTCCGAGGCGACCCCGGCTTCCTTGAGGCGAACGGCCTCTTCGACGGCGATTTCATCGAAGGGGTTCATCGACATCTTGACGTTCGTCGTCTCGACGCCGGACTGATCCGCCTTGACGCGAATTTTGACGTTGTAATCAATGACACGTTTGACGGCGACAAGGATTTTCATAGCGGACCCGCGTTTTCGCGTTTTGACATTCACACCTGGTCACACCCAGGCGCACGCTGTTGACGAACACCAGCCGACCGGCCCACCAGGGCCGCGGAAGTGCCCGAAGCATTAGACCTGAAACCTAGACATCCGTGTCAGACAGGTCAAGGCAACGCCGATCCGCGTCGGGCCAACGCATTTGACGCGCGTCGCGCGGGAGTCGCTACCCTGTCGCGCGCCCCACGGACCTGCCGCGGCGCCGTCATCGGGCGCGAGCGTCACCGGGCCGGGTGGTGGGCGGCGCCATGAACTCCGGTCCGAGCGGCTCGCCCTCGCTCCAGTCGAGGCCGGCCTTGGTCGCCAGCACCACGCGGTCACATCCGTCCAGGCGATCGTCAACGTTTCTCTATCCGTCGTCCCATCCGTCCGTTAACCAGCCGCCACCGGCGCCAGCAGCGGATCGGCGGCGGCCAGCATGGCACGCGCCGTATCCTCGAGAAAACGCCGCTGCGCCGGTTCCGCCGCCGGCCAGTCCGCCTCGACGCCGTGCAGCGCGTGGAACAGCGCCTTGGCCGCTGCCGTCACCCGCGCCGGCTCCGGCGGTTCTGTGGCCAGCCGTCCGATACCCAGCGCCAGCACCGCGGCGGCCATGTCGTCCGGCGTATGCTCGGCGCGGCCGTCGGCCAGCTCGATCATCATATCGCCGAGGGCGTCGGCGCCGTCCTCCACCGCCCGCTGCCAGGGGGTGCTCGTGCCGTCGCTGATGCCGTTGTTCGTGCTGTTGCTCATGGCGTGCCGTCCCTTCTCTCCATCGCGCCGCCGGTTCAGACGACCAGCATGATCTTACCGATGTGCTCCGCCCGTTCCATGATCCGGTGCCCCTCGGCGGCGTCGGCCAGCGGGAGCCGGGCGTGGATCACCGGCCGTATCGTGCCGGCCTCGATCAGCGGCCACACGCGCTCGCGCAGCTGGGACGCGATGGCCGCCTTGCGCGCCGGGCTCTGTACCCGCAGCGTCGAGCCGGTCAGCGTCAGCCGCTTCAGCATCACCGGCATCAGGTCGATTTCCATCTTGCTGCCCTTCAAAAAGGCGATGTTGACCAGGCGTCCGTCGCGGTTCAGGCACTGGATGTTGCGGGCCACATAGTCGCCGCCGACGACGTCGAGAATGACGTCGACCCCTTTACCGCCGGTGGCCTCCTTGACGATGGCGACGAAGTCCTCGGACGTGAAGTCGATTACCCGCTCGGCGCCGAGCCGCGCCAGCACCGTTGCCGCCTCGTTGCCGGCGGCGGTGGTGAACACCCGGTGACCGAAGGCGGCGGCGATCTGGATCGCCGTCGTTCCGATGCCGCCGGCGCCGCCGTGGACGAGCAGCGTCTCGCCGCCGCTGAGCCGCGCCCGCTCGAACACATTGGTCCACACGGTGAACATCGTCTCCGGCAGCGCCGCCGCCTCGACCATATCCAGGCCGGCGGGCACCGGCAGACACTGCGCCGCCGGTGCCGTGCAATATTCGGCATAGCCGCCGCCGGCGGTCAGCGCACAGCACGCGTCGCCGATACGCCAGCCGCCCATTTGGTCACCATCGCCGTCGCCAAGCGCCACGATGGTGCCGGCGATCTCCAGGCCCGGCAGATCGGACGCGCCCGGTGGCGCCGGGTACAGTCCCCGCCGCTGATAGAGATCGGGTCCGTTGATCCCGGCCGCGGCGACCCGCACCAGAACCTCGCCCGGCGCGGGTTTCGGCACCGGCCGCGTCGTCGGCCGCAGCGCGTCCGGTCCGCCCGGCTCGGCGATGTGCACGCAGTGCATCGTATCTGACAGTAGTTCTTGCATCTCCGCTCTCCTCCGTGTGACCTCTAGCTCCCGTTCCTGCCGCCTTCCGCCCGGCGCCCCCGGAGCCCGATCTTTAAAGAGGCATACCATGGACGACAGCATTCTGGTGACCATCGACGACCGTGTGGCGCGGATCGTCCTCAATCGGCCGGAGAACTTGAACCCCCTCGACCTGCCGCTGGCCAAGACGCTCATCGCGACGCTGCTCCGTCTCGGTGCCGATTCCGGGGTCCTCGGCATCGTCATCACCGGCGCCGGCAAGGCGTTTTCCGCCGGCGGCGACCTGCGCGCCGTCAACGCGCATGCCGGCGGACCGGCCGCTGCCTTCGACGAACTGGCCGCTCACGCCAACATGGTGGTGCTCGAGCTCCGCCGCATGCCGAAGCCGGTCATCGCGGCGATCAACGGCGTCGCCGCCGGCGGCGGCTTTTCCCTCGCCCTTGCTTGCGACTTCCGTGTCATGGCCGCATCGGCAAAGCTCAAACAGGGCTTTACGTCCAACGGTCTGTGCCTCGATGGCGGTGCCACCTTTCACCTGCCGCGCCTCGTCGGTCTCGCCCGGGCGATGGAAATCGCCGCCTTCGATGCCCCCATCGACTCAGGCCAAGCCCTGGACTGGGGTCTGGTTACCCGCGTCGCCGCCGATGACCGCGTCGTCGACGAGGCAACCGCCATGGCGCAGGCCCTCGGCCAACGATCGCTTCATTCCTTCGCTTGGAGCAAACGGCTGCTCGGCGCCGCCTACGACACGGCCCTAGCGGTGCAGCTGGAAGAGGAGCGCGCCGGCCTCGTCGACTGCGTCTCCCACCCCGACGGACAGGAGGGCATGGCGGCGTTTTTCGACAAGCGGCCGCCGACGTTCAACCGCCCTGGGTGACCTTGGCGTGCCCGCACGCGATCGCGTTTATGCCGAGCATGGCATCGTACGCCGGCGGCATGCCGGCCACCGGGGTGGATGGCGCCTTTAAGCGTTCGATGCCGGCCTCTGTTCGAGGATCCGTTGATGCCCGACGCCGGCGGCGGCGCGCTTCAGCTCCTGAACATCGCCGGCATAGGTCATCGCGGCCTGGGCGCGTGCCAGTGCCTCGGTCGACAGTCGCCGGGCCGGGCCGTCGTACACATCGCCGCGCGTCGCGGCCAGCGTGGCGAGACCCTTCTGCAGGCGCAGCTGCACCTCGATCATCGTCGCGCCGTCGCGGGCGATGGCCGAAAAAGCGTGAGTGAACAGCTCGTCAATGTCGAGCTCGACGATGTACAGCGACGCGTAGCGGGGATTGCTCTCGTCGGCTTTGCCGATCTTCGCACCCCACTCGTCGAGCAGTCGCGTCTGCGTGCCGATCACGTCGATGGCCGTGCCGGGGTCGTTCACCGCCGGCGACAGGGCGCGCGACGCGATTTCCGACAAAACGATAAGGCCATAGCCGGGATCGGAGTCGAACGTCCGGTCGGGCTCGACGATGAAGGTCTTGCGCACCGCCTCGTGCAGAGCCTCGTCGGCACTGTTGGCGACGAAAGCAAGCGCGCGTGTCGGGTCGACATAGCTGCCGGGACGGGCCCTAAGGACAATCGGACCTTTCGCTTCCTCGCTGATCCGGCCCAATCGAGTCACGTCGACGTACTGCACATAGCCGATCGTCTGCGCCGGGACGGCACTCAGGCCGTCAATCGCAGCGCCGCCGCGGTGGGGATGGCCGTTCTCGTCGAGGCGCGCCGCATCGCTGAACGCCCTGCGCGTCGCTTCTTCCGCGCGGTCGATGGTTTCTCTCAAACCGCCGATGTGCGACAGCTTCCCAATCCAGCGGAGCAGCGTCAGCACCACGGCGACGATGATCGACAGCGTGAACAGGAAAAGGATAAGCCGGCCGTTCTCGCCATAGAGACCCGTCGACAGTCCGATGATGCCGAGCAGGCTGAACAGAAAGGTGCCGATGAAGATGGACACCGACACCTGCGCCGTCCGGTCGGCGAGCAGAAGACCGCGCACGCGCGGCGTTGCCGCCTGCGACGCGGCCTGAATCGACGCAACCATCGTCGTCAGCGAAAAAATCGCCACCGCCAGCATGCTCGACGCCAGAATGTTGAGGACCCGGTCGACAACATCCAGGTCGAATATGGCCGACACGCTGTCCGGCAAGCCGGGCTCCCACAGCGCCGACAGTACGAGCGCGACGATCGCCAGGATGCTGAACAGCGCCGGCAGGAACCAGATGGCCTTGCTGGCCCGCCCGAGGTAAAAGAGCAGGGCGCGCACGTCTACCACCTATCGTCGGCGTGGCGCGCGCACCGCGGCGGCGTGGAGAGGCCATCTCATCCGGTCGTCGGTTGTCCGCATGGCGGGCTCGAGCGTTGTTGATCGTTGCTATTACCGGAGGGGAGGCTTTTCAGCCCGGTCCGGGTCCGAACGGTGCCACGGGTGGGCGGTGCCGACAACCACAAAACCGGCCACACCCAAAAACGCTCGCGCGGCCTCAGGTCACGGTACCAAGACTAAAGAGGCAAGAATGCAAGAATAAAGACGGGATTGCGACAAAAATTCGGCCAACGTCCTGCAAATAAGGGAAACCTAGACATGCTCGAATATCGTGGCGGAATCATCGGTCTGCTCATCCTGATTGCGGATATTTATGCAATCATCAAGATCCTGCAGAGCGGCGCCAGCACCGGCGCCAAGGTCCTTTGGATCGTCGTTGTCCTGCTTCTGCCGGTCATCGGAGTGATCTTATGGTTTTTTCTGGGCCCGAAGTGACCGGCAGGCGCTTCCGACGCCCCTTTCCCCGTCGTGGCCGGACGTGATCCGGCCACCCACGCCTTCCCGTGCCGCCCCCGTGGATGCGCGGGTCATGCCGCGCACGACGGCGGGCGCCAAAAAAAGCCTCGCCGTCGCCGGCGAAGCCTGTGATGTGATGGTGGGCGCGGCTGGGATTGAACCAGCGACCCCTACGATGTCAACGTAGTGCTCTCCCGCTGAGCTACGCGCCCTCGATCTCGTGCGGCGTCTTCGCTATAACGCCCGACGGTCGCCCAAGAGTTAACGGCAAGTGCAGGTATTGGCAAGACTCGCACTTGCCCGTCTCGCCACGGGCAACCATGTCGGAATGGCGCGCACGGTGACATGAGGAACAGGCGTTGGGTCCAAAGGATATCGAAGCGCAGTGCATGACGGAACCGACGCCGTCGCCTTGCCTGTCGCACCAGATCGTCCTGCCGTTCGAACAGACCGCACCGGTCGTGTTCGCCTCGCCCCACAGCGGCCAGAATTACTCGGCCGATCTTTTGTCCCTCTCCGCGCTCGATCCGCTGACGCTGCGGCGATCGGAAGATGCGTTCGTGGACGAGTTGTTCGCCGCCGCCCCCGGCGCCGGCGCGCCGTTGATCAAGGCGCTGTTTCCCCGCGTTTTCCTCGATGCCAACCGGGAGCCGTTCGAGCTCGACCCAACCATGTTTGCCGAGCCGCTGCCGGCGCACGTCAACGCCAACTCGCCCAGGGTCGCCGCCGGCCTCGGAACCATCGCCCGCGTCGTCGCGTCCGGCGAGGATATCTACCGGCGCAAGCTGCGCCTGGCGGAGGCGACCGAACGGATCGCCACCCATTACACGCCCTACCACAACAGTTTGACGGCGTTGCTGGATAAAACGATGGCGCGGTTTGGCGGCGTCTTGCTGATCGATTGTCATTCCATGCCGTCGATTGGCGGCCCGATGGACTCGGACCCCGGCTTGAAGCGCGTCGACATCGTTCTCGGCGACTGTCACGGTACGTCGTGCGCGCCGGCGATTACCGATTATGCCCGCAACGCTCTCGTCGCGTTGGGCTACGTGGTGCGCCGTAACAACCCGTACGCCGGCGGCTACACGACCCGCCATTACGGACGGCCCAACCATGCCCACCACGCTCTACAGATTGAGATCAACCGCGCTCTCTACATGGACGAGGACCGTATCCGGCACAACGCGCGCTTTCCCGTGGTGCAACAGCACATCGGCGAACTGATCAGCGCGCTGACGCGGATCGCGCCGGCCATGCTGACGCGTTGCTGAGGCCGCGCCGCCGCCGACGGGATCGTGAGGTGCGGGGCGGTGCGTGGTCACGCCGCGGCGCCGCGGGCGTCCCGCCCAAAAAAAAGGGCCGCTATTAACGGCCCGAAGTTTTGGGAGGAAACGTCCAAGAAGTGCGATGCGTCACCTGAGTGCTGCACCGCACAAGTAGAAAAATAGTGGTTCGCATCGCCAAAATCAAACAGGAAATTTCGGAATCGCTGCCGCGACCTTAAAAAGGCGCCTTGAACGGGCGAGATCGCTCATAACACATTGAAATTACTTTGATAAAATTGCAACAGGAGTTATGCAAAGCTTTTGCGGGCCTGAAAATCCGGGTTGTATAGAGCTGTGTAGAACTCCCAATACGCGTATAATTGCGGCCTTTTGGTCCCTGGGTTTATATGCATTGCAGCAATATCAACCCTTAGACGGGGCGCTGCCGGGGGTAAGGCCGGCGACCGGCGGATCAGATAACGCCGGCGTCGCGCAGCCGCGCCCGCTCTTCGCCGGATAGGCCGAGAAGGTCGCCGTAAATCCGCTCGTTGCCCTCGCCCAGCGCGGGCCCCAGCGACCGGATGTTGCCCGGGGTTTCCGACAGATGCGGAACGACGTTGGGGACGACGACCGGCCCGACGTCCGGCACGTCCAGCGAGAACAGGTTTTCCCGTGCCTTGAAGTGCGGGTCCTCGACCATATCCTCAACGGAGTTGAGTGGGCCGGCCGGAACGTCGCCGGCAAGGCAGCGGTCGAGGACGTCGGCCCGCGTCATCGACGCCGTCCAGCCGCCGACCAGGGCGTTGACCACGTCGCGGCCGGCGAGCCGCTTGTCCTGCTGTCCGTAGGCATCGTCGGCGGCTAGGTCGTCGCGGCCCATCACCGCCGCCAGGCGCTGAAACATCTTGTCGGTCGTGCACGCGATCGCCACCCACTTGCCGTCGCGGGTCGGGAAATGGCCGTGCGGACAGGCGTTGCGGGTGCCCGCGCCCTCGCGCTCGCGGATGATGCCGTACTTGGCGTAGGCGGGGACCAACTCGTCGAGAACGCGGAACACCGCTTCGTAGAGGCCGATGTCGATGCTCTGGCCGGCGCCGCCGTTCCGCCGGTGCAGCAGCGCGAGCAGCACGCCGACGGCGCCGTACAGGCCGGCCAAGTAATCGCCGAGGGACGTCGATCCCGGCGTCACCGGCACGCCGTCGGGCATTCCGGCAAGGTTGGATAGGCCGCCGAAGGCGTGCGCAATGCGCGCGAAACCGGGCCGGTCCTTGTACGGGCCGGTCTGGCCGTACCCGCTCACTCGCAGCATGATCAGGCCCGGGTTGATCGCCCGCAGGTCGTCCCAGCCGATGCCCCACTGTTCGAGCGTTCCGGGGCGGAAGTTCTCGCACACCACGTCGGACAGCGTGACGAGCCGCCTGAACAGCGCCGCCCCTTCCGGATGACGAAGATCGAGGGTGATCGACGTCTTGTTGCGGGCTTCCGACAACCAGGCAAGGGTCGAATCGGGTCGCCCGCTGGCGGTGCCGAACCGACGGAAGGGATCGCCGTCGCCCGGCTGTTCGATCTTGATCACCTCGGCGCCGAACTCGCTCAGCACCGATGCGCAGTAGGGCGCGGCGATGAAGGTTGCGACGTCGAGTACGCGAACGCCGGAGAGCGGTTGTGGCGGGCGGGACATGGCCGGCTGTTTATCGCTCGTCCAGCGCCCCGACAACCGCTTTATGGGCGCCGAGCGCGAACAGCACTCGCGTCCGCACCAGCCGCACCGCTTCGTCGGCGTAGGAGCCGTACCAATAGAGGCGCGATACGCCGGCCGGCCGCGGCACGCCGGCGCCCTCCACATCCAGGCCGAGGCGACGGAACACGTACAAAGCGCGCCTGAGATGAAAGCCGTCGGTAACGATGAGGATCCGCTGCCAGCCGCGCTGGCGCATGATCCGGCCGCAATACGCCGCGTTCTCGAACGTGTTGCGCGACCGGTCCTCGACGACGATGCCCGCATCGGGCACTCCCGCGGCACGGGCCATGTCCGCCATGACCGCCGCCTCCGACGGTGTCGCCGACGACCCGCCGCCAGACAGCAGAAGATGCCCGCCGCCTCGCGCGCGAAACACGTCGATGCCGTGCTCGAGCCGCCGCCGCAGCGCCGCTCCGGGCACGCCGGGAGAGTGAACCTGCGCGCCGAGCACGGCGACGGCATCGATGGGAAGCCCGGAGCCGCTCATCATACTCGGGCTCTGATCTCTTCAAATGTCGTCGTCATGCACGATATCCTGTATCAGGTTGCCGCAAGCGGCTACAGTTCAACGGCGCAAAGCCGGAAAACGGCTAAAGTTCAATATTCTCGGGTCAAAGGTGGGTCTGGACATGGAGAGGCGGTCAAGCGCCGAGGTTATGAATGACATTCTGGATCTGGATGGGGCAACCGTGGTCGACATCGGCTGTGGCGACGGCTGGCTTACCCGGCGGATGACGAGACAGGGCGCCGTCGTCACCGGGGTCGAGGTCAGCCCGAAACAGCTCGCCGCCGCGCGCGCCGTCGTCCCGGTGGGGAATGAGCACTACATACAAGGTCTCGCCGAAGAGCTGCCGATTCCCAGTGGCTCCGCCGATATCGTCGTTTATTTTAACAGCTTCCATCATGTCGACGACGTCGGCCTGCCGAGAGCGCTGCGCGAGGCGGCGCGTGTTCTCAAGCTGGGAGGCCTTCTCTACATCGCCGAGCCGATACCGGAAGGCCCCTATTTTGAGCTGATGAAACCAGCCCATGATGAAACGACGGTCCGCAATCGCGCTCAGGACGCGCTGCTCCATGCACCGGAATATCGGCTGCTGCTGGAAAAGACCCTCGTCCATATCGATACCGTTAAGATGCGCAGTTTCGAGGCCTTTCATGACCGCATCACGTCGATTAATCCGCACGTCCGGGAACGATTCGAGGAAGAAGAGGAATCGATGCGCGAAGCGTTCGTCGCGCTGAGCCGGGAGACGCCGGACGGTCGCGAATTCGATCAGCCGATGCGGGTTACCGTCCTTCGCCGAAGCTGATTGTCGCCGCCTCGGAACAAACCGAACCTCGGGACACGGCTTACCCCCAAAGCTCCGGCGACGGTGGCTGAACGCGGCCGTCCGCCGACAGCAGGGCGGGTGAGCGGTCGCGCGCCAGCCACAAGGGACCGTCCAGGTCAAGGTACCGTGCCGCGCCGGCGAGGAGCATCGCCGGCGCCATGGCCAGCGAGGTCGCCACCATGCAGCCGACCATGATCTCAAGGCTGCGATTGCCCGCCTCCCCGACAAGCGCGAGTGCCTCGGTCAACCCGCCGGTCTTGTCCAGCTTGACGTTGATCATATCGTAACGGCCGACGATCCGATCCAGGTCGGCCCGGGTGTGGCACGATTCGTCGGCGCACAGCAGCAGCGGCAACGGTGCGGGCAGGTCGGCGAGTACGTCATCGGCGTCGGCCGGCAGCGGCTGCTCGATCATCTCGACGCCCAGATCGGCGAGGGCCGGTGCGACGGCGATCAGAAGCGCGGCGCTCCAGCTTTCGTTGGCATCGACGATCAGCCGTGCCCGAGGCGCGGACCGGCGAACCGCCGCGACCCGACCCGCCACATCGTCGGCATCGAGCTTGATCTTGATCACCGGCCGGCTGGCCAGGCGGGCAGCGGCCACTGCCATGGCATCCGGCGTGTCGAGCGAGATGGTCTCGGCCGTCGTCGTTGGCTTAGGGGGATCGAGGCCGGCCAGATCCCACACGCGGCACCCGTGCCGCTTGGCCTCCAGATCCCACAGCGCGCAGTCGATAGCGTTGCGTGCGGCACCGGGCGGCATGAGCCGAGCCAGATCGGCCCGCGTGATGCCGGCCGCGACGGCGGGCCGGACGCCCTCGATCGCCGCCAGGCATCCGGCGACGGTCTCGCCGTAGCGCGGGTAGGGAACGCATTCGCCCCATCCCTGGCGCGCTTCGTCGTCGTCGTCGATGCGCGCCACCACGACCTCGGCGGCGACCTTGCGGCCGCGGGCGATGGTAAACGGCTTGGCGAGCGGCCATGTTTCCGCCCGGGCGCTCAGGCGGCGCACCATCGCCTCCTCATCCAAGCATCGCGTCGACGAGGGCCTCGACTCCGTCCCGCATGGGGTCGACGCACGGCAGGCCGAGCGTGTCCGTGACATGGCGGCAATACGCTTGGGCGTCGCCGGCGCTGAGCCGGCTGGTGTTGACGGCGACGCCGATGCAGCGGGCGTCGGGGTGCGTCAACCGGGCGGCCGTCTCGTTAGCATCCCGACACTGTGCCAGCTCGGGCAGGCGATAGCCGGGGACGCCGCGCATGTGCGGCCGGTGCGGTTCGTGGCACAGAACCAGAGCCTCGGCCTGCGCACCATGCAGCAGGCCCAGGCTGACGCCGGCGAACGACGGATGGAACAGTGATCCCTGGCCCTCGATGATGTCCCAGTGGGTGGGCGACGCCGCCGGCGTCAGCCATTCGGTGGCACCGGAGATGAAGTCCGCGACCACCGCGTCGACGCACACGCCGTCGCCGGCGATGAAGATGCCGGTCTGGCCGGTGGCGCGGAAGTCGGCGTCGACGCCGCGGCGTCGCAACGCGCGCTCAATGGCGAGCGAGGCGTACATTTTACCGACCGAACAATCCGTGCCAACGGTGAGCAGACGCCGCCCCGAGCGGGGCGCCCCGGAGCCGACGGAAAACTCCCGCTCCGGATGACGGACGTCGATCAAACGCCTCCCGGCAGCCTGTGCCGCCTCGCGTAGCGGCTGCACGGTGCTCAGACGGTCGTGCAGGCCGCTGGCGACATCAAAGCCGGCCTCGACCGCCGCGACAAGGGTCCGCGACCACGCCGGCGGAATGAAACCGCCGGCGTTGGCGACGCCAACGATCAGCGTCGCCGCCCCGGCCGCGCGTGCTTCGTCCACCGTCATCACCGGCAGATCCAGCTCCGCCTTGCAGCCATCGAGGCGCACTTGAGCGACGCAATCATCCGGCCGCCACGCAAGGATACCGAGCGCCGTTTTGGCGGCCAGCGTGTCGCGCGCGTCGCCGACGAAAAGGGCGTAGGGTCGTTGCAGCGCCGCCATGGCTCTCCCCTCCACGTATGATGTTTATGTCGACAAGGCCGGCGACCGCCGCCTTGCCTCCAAGCCATCTTATCGAAGTATGCACGTCGGTTGGAGAGCCCGGTACCGGAGCACCGGACGGATCGCGCCATCGTCGGTGCGGCCATCGGCAGGACAATCGAGCCGGAACGAACCTATTGCGGCGGACGCGGCGCCAGCCAGGTTCCGAAAGTCGTCTACAGTAATAATCAAATTATATAAAATATAATTTCAATATAGATTAAATTAAATAAAAATATACGTATTATTCTTTTACAAAAACAATATTATAATTACGAAATTTGTTGACATAACACGGTTTTTAACTAAACTATAATCGTTTTTACTGTGTGCGAGAATCGCACATGACACAATATATTGTGTGAAAATGTGGATAGTGGGCCAAGGTCTGTTTGACGGCGAGGAGGATAGATGGGACACGAACATAGGCTTCGCCGCCTGCCCAATTGGGTTGTCGTGGGAATGTTGGGACTAGCGTTCTGGTTGCCGCAACAGGCGGCCGCGCTTTCATCCCGGGACGGTGCACTCCTTATGGTCCGATCGCCGCGGATTGCGGCCGTCGACAGCATCCTGGAGCAGGCGATCGTCGCCACGCCGTTGGAACCGGCACCACGAGCGCCAATCGTCACCGCCGCGGCCGCCCCGCCGCTTGCACATCGCTGGCGCGTCAGCAGCGGCGTCGACATTGACCGCGAGTTCAAATGCCTGGCGCTGAACGTTTACTGGGAAGCGCGATCCGAACCACTCCAGGGCAAAATGGCGGTGGCGCACGTTACGCTTAACCGGGCGGTCCATCGTCTCTTCCCCGGTTCCATCTGCGGTGTCGTGTTCCAAGGGGAGAAACGGGGCCAGTACTTGTGTCAGTTTTCGTGGGTCTGCGACGGGCTGAGCGACACGCCTACCAACGCTGCCGCCTGGCGCCAGGCACGCAATGTTGCGCACACGGTACTGTTTCAGACGCCTACCGATCCAACGAACGGCGCTCTCTGGTACCACGCTACCTATGTCTGGCCGAATTGGGCTGATCAGCGTCACCAGATTGTTCAGATCGGCCAGCATGTCTTTTATAACCGGGTGCGCCTCAAGCATGAAATGACATCGGACAGCCGCCGCTCCTGAGCACAGGCGGGCGAGGGCCTGAGGGCCCTCTTTTCCCGTTGCCGGCGACCCTTGTGGCCCCGGCGTCGTCGCGTATAATTGAGTTTCGGTCAAATCATTACCTATGGTCGGATGCCATGCTTGGACGTCGTACTTTTCTCCGTGCCCTAGGCGTTCTGCCCGCCGCCGCGGCCGGCACCGCCGCCACGACAGCTTACGGGCTCAACTTTGAGCAGCCCGCGAAATCGGTCGAGGGCCTCTACGCCGCCGCGAAATCGTGCGGACAGAAAAACGCCTACCATGCAACCCTGATCGCTGACGTCGAAGCCCTTCTCGAGGGCCGGCATCTGCCCGAAGCCGAACGCTCGAAGATCCTCGCCGACATGCGCTGCCCGATGTGCGGTTGCCCGGTTACCGACGCCTAAAGCGGCCGCCGCACGCTCACCCGTAACGGCGAAGCAGGCCGACCAGCTTGCCCTGGACCTTGACCTGGTCCGGACCGCAGATGCGCGTTTCGTAGGATGCGTTGGCCGGTTCCAGCGCGATCGACTGGCCGCGCCGGCGAATGCGCTTCAGCGTCGCTTCCTCATTGTCGACGAAAGCAACGACGATGGCACCGTTTTCGGCGTTCGCGGTCTTTTGCAGGATGACCACGTCGCCGTTGAGAATGCCCGCCTCGACCATCGAATCGCCTTCGATCTCAAGCGCGTAATGCTCGCCCGCGCCGATCATGTCCACCGGCACGTCGATGAAGCGCGTGTGGTCGGCCAATGCGGCGATGGGTGTGCCGGCGGCGATCTTACCGTAAAAGGGCAGCATCGCATGGGCGGAATCGGCGTCCGCGTCGTGGTCGTCGGGCAGCGGCGGGGCCATGCTCTCGCGTGTGCCGCGACGATCGCGGGCCGCCGTCAAACGGCGGTCGCTGATAACGTTCGATCCTGAGTCGCCGTCGCGCCCCTGGGGCAGGCGCAGCACCTCCAGCGCCCGGGCGCGATGGGGCAACCGGCGAATAAAACCCCGTTCCTCCAGGCCCAACATCAAGCGGTGAATCCCCGACTTGGATCGCAGGCCGAGCGCCTGCTTCATCTCGTCAAAGGACGGCGAGATGCCGCTCCGGCGCAACGTCTTGTCAATAAAAAGCAGTAATTCCAACTGCTTACGCGTCAGCATGAATACGCCCCCGATGGCCGGTCCGTAAAACGACGATCCCCGTCGCCCCGTTCCGCCCCGCCGGGATCGCGACCGCACCGGACCCGATCCACGAAGGAACAAAACAGTAACAAATCCGTTCTACTTAAGTTCCGCATCATGGTCAAGGTCTTCGGTCCACGCCAACACCCACAGTCCTCTGACATCCGCGACATGTCGTCAATCGGCTGCGAGTATATCCCCATAACCAATTGAAAATATGCTGTTTTAATTCTTGCGCTTGGTAATGTCGTCTGATGTCGTCCTTTGTCGTCAATAAATTTATAACCCATTGAGAAGATTGGCAAAAAGGAGAACGAAGCCTAGAAAGGAATAATATCCCACAGCGACCGCCCGGGTCAATTACGATCGTTGGCGAGGTGGTGTCAGCGCGCGCGAGGCAACACAGTGCGATTCGGATCTAATCCGTCGCTCCTTTCGGTGGCCCTGTCGGGCACCGGTCGTCGCCCCGTATTGTGGACCAGGGGAGCGACCACCGGAAGGTCGCGATGTGTAAGGCAGGCCAGCACGAGACAGGCCGGACTGTCGACGTCTAATCCGCTCGAGAGACGATCGACAGTCTGCGGCCATCGACGGCGAGCGCGACCTCGCCCCGGCGCAGGGCTAGCGCGTCCTCACCGTAAACCTGTCGCCGCCAGCCGCGCAGCGCCGGGATGTCGGCGTTCTCTCCGTCGGCCGCGAGACGCTCGATCTCGTCCGCCGACGCGACCAGCCGCTGGGCGACATCGGCCTCGTCGCACTTCAATTTGAGTAAGACTTTCAGGAGTTCGCAAACAGGGCCGACGCTCCGCGGAACGGCGTGTTTTTCGCTCTGCTGTGGACAATCGGCATCGGGAACCGCCATGCCGCGCCGGACGGCCGCCAGTATGGCGTGACCGGCATCGCCGTCGGCGACTTTCCGGCCCAGGCCGCGGGTCCGGGCCAGCGCCTCCTCCGTCTGCGGTTCGTGGTGGGCGATCTCCACCAGCGCCTCGTCACGGAGAATCCAATTGCGCGGAACGTCGCGCGATTGCGCCTCACGCTCCCGCCAGGCGGCCACCTCCCTGAGGATCGCGAGGAAGCGACCGCTGCCCCGGCGGCTTTTGATCCGCCGATAGGCGAGCTCGGGAGTGATGTCATAGGACCCGGTGTTGGTGATGATGGCTATTTCTTCTTCCAGCCAGTTCGCGCGGCCGCTGTCGTCCAATCGACGTTTCAGTTTTTGGTATACAGTTCGGAGGTGAATGACATCGGCCAGCGCGTAATCGATCTGCCGGCGCGACAGCGGCCTTATCGACCAGTCGGTGAAACGGGATCCCTTGTCCAGCTTCGCCCGGGCCAGCTTGGCGACCAGCGTTTCATAACTGACCTGGTCCCCGAAACCGCACACCATCGCGGCAAGCTGTGTGTCGAAGATGGGAGCGGGCAGACGGCCGATGAGATGGTAAAATATTTCAAGGTCTTGCCGACCGGCGTGGAACACCTTGACGATGTTCGGTGCCTCAAGAAGCCGGTAAAGTGGCGCTAAATCGATACCGTCGGCGAGCGGGTCGATAGCGGCGGACGCGTCCGGCCCGGCGACCTGGACCAGGCACAACTTCGGCCAGTAGGTGCGCTCGCGCATGAACTCGGTATCGACGGCAATCTCCGACGCCGTTTCGAGGCCGCGGCAGAACCGGGCGACGTCCTCTGTTGTCGTGATCAGTGTCATACGTCGACGCTATAACGCCTATTTCGCAAGGGGCAAAGCCCGTGACGGCAAAAAGGCGGCTGCGAGGGTGTATCCGCGCACGGGCGGCCGGTGCGAGGGCGAGGTTTCTTGACAAGGGACGAGCTTCCGTTTCTCTATCGGCGAGTTTCGAGGCCGCCCAATCCAACGGGTGTCGGCACGGGATTCGCGATGCTCAGACCTCGCGTCCCACGCCCGATGCCTTTGCAAGGGTTTAGGGCGCTCTGGTGGGGCGCTGGGCGCTCTTTTTCCGGAAAATGGAAAATATCCTCATGCACCCTTTCCGCACTCACACCTGCGGCGCGCTGAGAGCCACAGACGCCGACCGTCGCGTCCGTCTGTCCGGATGGGTCCATCGCAAGCGCGACCACGGCAATCTGATGTTTATCGATCTGCGCGACCATTACGGGGTGACCCAATGTGTCGTCGACAGCGAAAACGCCGCCTTTGCCGGCGTCGCGGCAGTCCGGCCGGAGAGTGTCGTGACCGTCACCGGGCCGGTGGTTTTGCGGGCACCGGAAACCGTCAACCCCAACGTTGGCACGGGCGAGGTCGAGTTGCGCATCGAGGCGTTCGCGGTCGAGTCGCCGGCCGATGTGCTGCCGATGCAGGTGGCGGGCGACGCGGCGTTCGGCGAGGAAACGCGGCTGCGTTATCGTTTTCTCGATCTGCGGCGGGAAAAGCTTCACGCCAACATCATTCTGCGCAGCCAGGTCATCCAGTCGTTGCGCCGACGCATGACGGAGGCGGGGTTCCTCGAATTCCAGACGCCCATTCTTACCGCCAGCTCGCCGGAGGGAGCGCGCGACTATCTCGTGCCGAGCCGCCACCATCCTGGCCAGTTCTATGCTCTGCCGCAGGCGCCGCAGCAATTCAAACAGCTGCTCATGGCGTCGGGTTTCGACCGCTATTTCCAGATCGCGCCCTGTTTCCGTGACGAGGACGCACGGGCTGATCGCTCACCCGGTGAGTTCTATCAACTCGACTTCGAAATGGCGTTCGCCACGCAGGATGACGTTTTTGCCGCCATCGAGCCCGTATTGTCGGGCGTGTTCACCGAATTCGCGCGCGGCCGCGAGGTGACCCAGCCGCCGTTCCCGCGCATCACCTATCGCGACAGCATGCTCAAGTACGGCTCGGACAAGCCCGACCTGCGCAACCCGCTGATCATTTCGGACGTCACCGAGGCGTTCCGTGAGTCCAACTTCGGCTTGTTCGCGCGCAACGTCGCGGCCGGCCACGTGGTGCGGGCGATACCGGCAACCGGTGCGGCCGGGCGGCCGAGGGCCTTTTTCGACAAGCTCAACGAGTGGGCGCGAAGCGAAGGCGCCGGCGGACTCGGCTACATCGCCTTCGCCGGCGACGACGCCAAGGGACCGATTGCCAAGAATCTCGAGCCGGCGCGGATCGATCGCATCCGTGAAACGGCGGCCGTCGGCACCGGCGACGCCGTCTTCTTCGTCTGCGCCCCGCAGGGCGAGGCGGAGGCGTTCAGCGGCCGGGTGCGGGAGCGGGTGTGCGATGAACTGGCGCTGCGGGAGAAGGGCGTGTTCCGGTTCGCGTGGACGGTGGACTTCCCCCTCTATGAGCGCGACGCCGAGACGGGTAACATCCAGTTCAGCCACAACCCCTTTTCCATGCCGCAGGGGGGCTTGGAGGCGCTGCGAACGCAGGATCCGCTGTCCATCAAGGCCTTTCAGTACGACATCGTCTGCAACGGCGTCGAGCTCTCAAGCGGCGCGATTCGAAACCATCGCCCGGACATCATGGTCGCGGCGTTCGCCATCGCCGGCTATGACGAAAACGAGGTGAGGCGCCGCTTCGGCGGGATGTTCAACGCCTTTAGCTACGGCGCGCCGCCCCACGGCGGTTCCGCGCCGGGCATCGACCGCATCGTGATGATGCTGGCCGATGAGCCAAACATCCGCGAGGTGATCGCCTTTCCCATGAACCAGCAGGCGCAGGATCTGCTGATGGGCGCACCGGCCGAGGTCGATGCGCAGCGGCTGAAGGAGCTGCACATTCGCCTCGCCCTGCCGGAACCGAAGCCCTGTGACGGCAGGACGGGTCCCGTTGCGAAGGCCGCCGACGCGAAACGATGAGGTGCCGCCGGCACCCGAGCCACGTGGCTGAAACCCACTCACAGCACCGCTTCGAAATTACTATTTATGAGTGCAATTGCTCGATAAAATTTCCCGTAAAAAGGACATAACGCTTGAATTCCGCGCCCGAGCATGATACACTTTTAACGAGCAATAAGAATGTTAAGCTCGTAATAGTAGTGTTACTCCGTGGGGGAACAGCACTATGACCGACCGCACCAGCCTGCGACGCGTCCTGTGTCGACACAACTGGCAGAATATCGAGGAATGGGTCGGGTCGCTGGCCGTCCTCGCCGATTTGAGTGACGACGACATCAATCGTCTCGTCGAGGAGCCTGGGCACGAGGATGCGTTGCCGAACCGCTCGTAGAAGAGGGCGGCTTAAAAGGGCCGTTTCAGGCTAATGTCGATCGGTCAGACCGGCGGGAGGGGTCATACGAGCGGCCGTTCGGCGACGACCTTTTGGTACAAGCCTCCGAAATAGGTTTCCTTGCGCCAGACAAATCGGTCGCGCTTGCTGGCAAAATCGGGGATTTCGCGATCGATCAGCCCGATGGCGAAGGGTTCAAGACAGCGAAAGACCAGCCGCATCGGCATCCGGAGAGGATGCCACCATTTCGCCCGGTGATAGTCGACGAAAACGGCGCGGCCGCCGATCGGAACGGTCGCCAGTATGTTGTCGACGATTTCTTTTTTTTCCCCGTCGGGCACTTCATGCAGCAGAAAGAAGCAGCACACGGTGTCGTACGGCCGGCTTATGGGGGTCGTCGCGTCCGCCACCTCGACCGTGGCGTGAGGATGCTTCGCGAGCTTGCGGCGGCAATGGTCAACCTGCAGCGGCGCCACGTCGATGACATCAAGCGCGCCGGTTTCTCCCACCGCCTTCGCCAGTTCGACCGATATATTGCCGTACGCGCTGGCCGTTTGCAGCACCCGCTGACCCGGCGATACTTCACGGCAAGCAGTTCTTACCAGTCGAGGAAGGTTTCCCCAAAGAAGAAGCGTAAGGAAAACCGGGTTGTCGAATAAGAAAACGCTGACGGGCGTTAAATACGCCCACCAATAGGTTCCGACCAAGTAATCCGGGAGCGGAACGTCCGTCCCGGCCGAAGACCCGGTTGTTCGAGCGATGTGTGTCTCTAAGCCGCCGTCCATGCAATCCTCGCCCCTTGCGGTCATCCGGATACACTGTTTTACCGGCACCTGCAAAGCGCAAAAGCTCCCGCGACGCGTCATTCGCTTAGGCCCGACCGCGGCGGCAACCGAAATCGGCACGTCGGCGAAACGATGCCGTGCGGCCACGCGCCGATTTCGCACCCGCTTTCTGACGGTCGGGGGAGACATATCCCGCCAAGTAACCTAATTAAAGGTTGTAGACGGTCGGATGTCGACCAGTGGAGGACGTGAACAGGCACTATGCATAAGCAGACAGATCAACCATTGGGGGGGCGTCGCCGTGAAGCCGGCCGGCACCGACGTGGACGCATCACGACCGCCGTCGCGCTGGCGTCTGTGATGCTTTGGCATGGTGGAGCTTACGCCGCGATATCCGTGCCGCTTCAGCCCCACGAGGCGCTCTATACGATGAAGCTGGCGAAAGCCGACGCCCGCTCGGACGTCGCCGCCGCCAATGGCACGATGTATTATCGCTTCGCGGCGACGTGCGACGGATGGACGGTCGAGAACCGCACCGTGTTGCACCTCACCTACGAAGACGGCAACGACACGCAGACGGCGTGGTCGTTCGCGAGTTGGGAGGCGAGCGACGGGCGCCGCTATCGGTTCGAAACGCGGTATGACCAGGATGGTGAGACCGCTGAACAGCTCGCCGGCAGTGCGACGCTGGACGGCGCCAACGGAGGCGAAGCGCGCTTCAAGGTACCGGACGATCGCGTCGTCACGCTGCCGGCGGGCACGCTCTTTCCCACCGAACACATCCGGCAACTGATTGAAGCTGGTATCGACCGTCAAGGCCAACTCCTTCGCGTGGTCTTCGATGGCGCTAGTCTGGACAATCCCTACCTGGTGAGCGCCCATTTCGGCTCACTGTCAAAGGCCGAACGCGACGCGTTGACGGCGTCGGTCGGGTCCGGGGAGCGCGCGGCTTGGTGGGTGGAAATGGCGTTCTTTCCCCACTTCTTGAAAGTCGAAGAGCCGGAATTCGAGATCAGTGCTCAATACCGCGACGATGGTATCGCCGACCGGATCGTCCAGCGGTTCGATAACTTCGCGCTCGACGTCCACCTGATGCGGGTTCAGATGCTGCCGAAACCGAAATGCTAGAGCGTTTCAGACTGTCCAGGCGGCCACAGCCAGGCGGCGCCGCGAACGCCGCTGGAGTCGCCGTGCCGATTGCGCACGATGCGCGTGGTGACGTGATCGGAGAACACCCACGTCGGAAGTAGGTCAGGTACCGTATCGTAGAGACAGGCGAGATTGGACACACCGCCGCCAAGGACGATCGCATCGGGGTCCAGGACATTGATTACCGACGCCAGCGATCGTGCGAGTCGTTCAACGTAAACGTCCAGCGCTTCTTTTGCCGTTCGGCAGCCGTCTTTTGCGCGATTATCGATCTCGTCCGGCGTTAAGCTTAGACCGGAGCGGTTTTGGTGGTCGCGGGAGAGCGCCGGCCCCGAAAGATAAGTTTCGATGCAGCCGCGCCGGCCGCAGTAGCACTCGTGCCCGGGAGATTCAGCCGGCAAGGCCCAGGGCAGCGGATTGTGACCCCACTCACCGGAGATGGCGTTCTTTCCGGTGAGCACGCGGCCCCGAACGACGATGCCCCCGCCGACGCCGGTTCCGAGAATGACGCCGAACACGATGTCCGCCCCGGCGGCGGCCCCGTCGAGAGCCTCGGACTGGGCGAAGCAATTGGCGTCGTTCGCCACGCGGACCGGACGCGCCAGCGCGGCCGACAGATCGTGATCGAGCCGCCGACCGTTCAGCCACGTCGCGTTGGCGTTTCTGACCCTGCCGCTCTCGGGCGACAACGAACCCGGAATGCCGATGCCAACACTCGCCTGTTTGCCGACATCGCGCTCGAGTGCTATGACGACGTCGCGGATGGTGGAGATCGTCCGGTCATAATCGCCTACCGGCGTTGGCACGCGCCGACGCAGGCGCTCGACGCCTAAGTCATCGATCACGATGCCTTCGATTTTACTGCCGCCGAGGTCGATACCTATTCTCATGACGTTGCTTTGCCGCAGTGGGCCGGGTCGGGTCCGACGGTGGTGAGGGTACGTTTTAATCTCGGTGCCCGGACACTATAGTCGTATGCACGTCGCGCAATTAGTTAGTATTCATGAGAGGGGATGAACATTCATGCGCTTCACGGAAACGCCGCTAAAGGGTGCTGTCGTTATCGATATCGATGAGATCGCGGACGACCGCGGATTTTTCGCCCGCTGGTTCTGTGCGAATGAGTTCGATGCCCACGGCATCAACAAACGCGTCGTTCAGGCGAATGTTTCGTACAATCATAAGGCGGGAACACTGCGCGGCATGCATTACCAGATCCCGCCGGCGTCGGAGACGAAATATGTCCGGTGTTCTCGCGGCGGCATCTATGACGTTATTATCGATATCCGTCCCGATTCGCCCACCTATCGCCAGCATTTCGGCATCGAACTGACCGCCGACAATCGTCGCGGACTGCTGGTGCCGGAGGGGTTCGCCCACGGCTTGCAGACGCTGGTTGACGGGACTGAGGTCAGCTACCTGGTCAGCGAGTTTTACACGCCCGGCTGTGAGCGCGGACTGCGCTATGACGATCCGCGTTTCGGCATCCGCTGGCCGAAACCGGTGTCCGTCATCTCGGCCAAGGACGCGGAATGGCCGCTCGTCGAGGACTGACGTAACGCACGGGCGACATGAAACACGGGCGCAACGGCGTTCGACGCACGTTTCGAGAGACGTTCCGAGATATCAGAGAGAGGGAGGGACGTGCTTCGGGTCCGAATGATGAGCCGGCGGGTGAGCCATAGCGTTTTCATGGTATACGGTGCACAGCGCCTGAATAATGACGCGCGCTTCTTCGCCGGCCAGGGAATAGTAAATCGTCTGCGCGGAGCGGCGGGTGGTCACCAGGCCGTCCCGCCGCAGGCGTGCCAGATGTTGTGACAGGGCGGACTGGCTCAAACCAACCACGCGCTCCAATTGCCCGACGCTCTTTTCGTCATCGAGAAGTTGGCATAGGACGATAAGACGGTGAGCGTTTCCCATTGCTTTGAGAAGCACACTCGCCCGCCGCGCGCCATCATGCAGCGCCTCAATGTCTACCGATCCGACCGCTGGTTGTTGTTGCACCGTCAAAAGGCTGCCCATCTCACCCTGTCGTGGCGCCAACGGCACCGTCCCCTTGAGCCCACCCCATTATCGCCAACGATTATGGTACCCAACCCTTTCGCCCTCCGCCACGGTCTTTTTCCGCCGCCACGAGAGCACCATGTGCCAGCAACCGATTGATAGACTTGATGCGTCGCCCGGCGTTGGGTGATAGTTCCACCATGAACGACGCTTCTCCGATGACGCTCGACCTGACGGGTCTCGCGTGTCCGCTGCCGGTGCTTCGGGCGAATAAGGCCCTGAAGCCGATGGCCGTTGGGACCGACGTGCGCATTCTTGCGTCCGATCCCGCGGCGCCGGCCGACTTTCGGGCATTCTGCGCGACCACGGGGCACACTCTGATCAATTGTCATGAGGAACATGGCGTGTTCGTCATCCACATTCGCAAGGGCGCGATGTGAGGTGGCGACGGCGTGACGATGTTTCGCTGGGGCACGCGTTTCACACCAATGCCATTTACTTCTAGAAAACGTCAAATGGACGAACCACTATGACGATAGGAGGAGCGCGGGTCGCGCTTCAGTCGGCGTGCTCTGGACCCAAAAGATAAAGACAATGACAACGCTTTTGTACACGCACCCCATATGCCAAGAGCACGATATGGGCGATTGGCACCCCGAAGCGCCGGCGCGCCTGAAAGCCATATTGCAGGCGCTGGATGAGGACGGTTTTCAGGCTCTGGAACGCCGCGAGGCGCCGCGGGGCGACGTCAAGCACATCGAATACGTGCACGCGCCGTTCTATGTGGAGGCGATTTTCGAGAACGTTCCCTCCCGCGGCCACGTCCATCTCGATCCCGATACGGCGATGAATCATGCATCGGGCGACGCCGCCATACGTTCCGTCGGCGCCATTTGCGCCGCCGTCGACGCGGTGGTCGAGGGCAAAGCCAAGAACGCGTTCTGCGCGGTGCGCCCGCCGGGCCATCACGCCGAAACATCGGCAGCAATGGGTTTTTGCTTTTTCAACAATATCGCAATTGCTGCCGAGTATGCGCGAAAGGTGCACGGCCTTGAGCGTGTGGCGATGATCGACTTCGATGTCCATCACGGGAATGGAACGCAGAATCACGCCTTCCGATATCGCGATCTTTTTTATGCTTCAAGTCATCAGTGGCCATGTTATCCCGGAACGGGTATGGAACATGAAACCGGTGTTTTTAACAATATTTGTAACGTCACCTTGAAACCCGGAAGCGGCTCTGAGCCGTTTCGCACCGCTTATTTCGATCGCATTCTACCGGCGCTCAGGGCCTTTCGACCCGACATGATTCTCATTTCCGCTGGATTCGACGCCCACGCGCGCGACCCGCTGGCGCAACTTCGCCTGGAAACCGACGATTTTGCGTGGGTTACACGCGAGATTCTCGATATTGCCGAGGTTGAGTGCGGAGGCCGGGTGGTTTCCACCCTTGAGGGCGGCTACGACCTGAGAGCGCTTTCGGAGAGCGTCGCCGCGCACGTCCGGGAACTCATGCAGGCGTAACTGGCTGGGGCGTGGTCATGCCGACGCGCCTGTGTCTGCCGGGTAACATACCGCACATATCCGGCAACGGTTGACGGCGGTTACGGGAAAATCGCCCTTGCGCCCGGTCGGGAATACCGTGAAAACAGATTGGTGGTTCGTTCAGCCGCTCGCTGACCAGTGCGCTTGTTTCTGAAGCGAGGCGGGTGATTTTCTTACAGCGGCGTTTGATCAGGGGCTTAATGAACACACTGGACCACTCGGCCGCGATCGCGGAGATGAGCTTCGAAGATGCCCTTCAGGAGCTGGAGACGATCGTGCGGCGGCTCGAAGAGGGGGCCGTGAAGCTGGACGAAGCGATCGATGCCTATGAACGGGGAACGGCGTTGCGGCGACATTGCGAAGCGAAGCTCCATGAAGCGCAGATGCGCGTCGATACAATAACCGTGGGCGCGAACGGTGCGATCGGCACCGAGCCGGCCGATCCACGCTGAATGATCGACGTGATGATCGACATTTTTGACATCGAGAGCGCGCTGGCGTGCAACGCACGAGACGTTAACGTCACGCTCGACGCGCTGCTGCCGATGCACGACGATCCGGAGCGGCGCCTTATCGAGGCGATCCGCTATTCCACGCTGTCCGGCGGCAAGCGCATTCGCCCGTTCATGGTCACGGCCAGCGCACAGTTGTTTTCCGTCAGCAAGCCGCTGGCGTTGCGTGTGGCGGCGGCGATCGAAATGGTTCACTGCTATTCGCTGATCCATGACGATCTGCCCGCCATGGACGACGACGACCTGCGGCGGGGCGTGCCGACGTGCCATGTCAAGTTCGACGAGGCGACCGCCATTCTTGCCGGCGACGCCCTGTTGGCGCGCGCGTTCGAGGTGGTCGCCGATCACCCGACGCATCCGGATCCTCGGGTGCGGAGCGAGCTTGTGTTGAGTCTGGCCCGAGCGTCCGGCGCCGAGGGCATGGTGGGCGGCCAGATGCTCGATCTGCTCGCCGCCGACGAACAATTCGAAATGGCGGAAATCACCCGCCTGCAACGGATGAAGACCGGCGCCCTGATCGCGTTTTCGTGCGAGGCGGGCGCCATTCTCGGCAAGTCTAGCGATACGGCCCGGCAAGCCGTCCGGGCGTATGCGCACGATCTCGGCCTAGCGTTTCAGATCGTCGATGATCTGCTGGATGTGGAGGGTGACTCCACCGTCATCGGCAAGCGCACGCAAAAGGACGAGGGGGCCGGCAAGGCAACGTTCGTGGCGCTGTTGGGGGTAGAGCGGTCCCGCGCCCAGTCGGACATGCTCGCCCAGCAAGCGATCGAACATCTGGACATTTTCGGCGATGAAGCCGAAGCGCTTAGAGCGCTTGCGCGTTTCGTCGTGACACGCAAACGATGACCGCCTCGAAAGCGATCTATCGGGGGGGCGATATCGCTCTCAGGACTCGAGCCAGTCAAGGAGGCAGGCATTGACCGAACCAGGAACGACCAGGATTCTCGACAGCGTCAACACGCCGGCCGACTTGAGGGCGCTTCCCGAAGACCAGCTTCCCCAGTTCGCGGCCGAGTTGCGCGACGAAACCGTTCGGGTCGTGTCGCGGACGGGCGGACATCTGGGCGCCAGCCTCGGCGTCGTCGAACTGACGACGGCGCTGCATTACGTTTTCGATACCCCCAATGACCGCCTTATCTGGGATGTCGGCCATCAGGCGTATCCGCATAAGATTGTGACGGGCCGTCGCGACCGGATGCCGACGCTGCGCAAGGGGGGAGGGCTGTCCGGTTTCACCAAACGGTCGGAAAGCATCTACGATCCGTTCGGCGCGGCGCACAGCTCGACCTCGGTGTCGGCGGCGCTCGGCATGGCCATGGCGCGCGATCTTCGCGGCGGCTCCAACGCCGTCATCGCCGTCATCGGTGACGGCGCGATGAGCGCCGGCATGGCCTACGAAGCGATGAACAACGCCGGATCGTCGGATGCACGGCTGATCGTCATCCTTAATGACAACGACATGTCCATCGCGCCGCCGGTCGGTGCGATGAGCGCCTATCTGTCGCGGCTGATTTCATCCAAACCCTATCGGTCGATTCGGCATGTCCTTGCCGACGTGGCCAAGCAGTTTCCGCGCTCGCTCAAAGTCGCGGCGCGAAAGGCGGAAGAATACGCGCGCGGTCTGGTGACGGGCGGGACGTTGTTCGAGGAGCTCGGCTTCTTTTATGTCGGTCCGGTGGACGGTCATAACTTCGACCATCTCCTCCCGGTGCTGAAAAATCTTCGTGACGACAAGGAGCCAGGACCGATTCTGCTGCACGTGGTGACGCGCAAGGGCCACGGTTACATGCCGGCGGAGAAATCGCCGGACAAGTATCATGGCGTCGGCAAGTTCGATGTCGTCACCGGCGAGCAGGTGAAAACGAAATCGAACGCGCCGTCGTACACGAACGTTTTCGCGCAGTCGCTCATCCGCGAGGCGGAGAAGGATGCATCAATCGTCGCGATCACGGCGGCGATGCCGGCGGGTACCGGGATCGACAAGTTCAGCGACCGTTTCCCCAACCGCGCCTTTGACGTCGGCATCGCCGAACAGCACGCTGTGACGTTCGCGGCCGGCCTGGCGGCGGAAGGGCTGAAACCGTTCGCGGCCATCTATTCGACGTTCCTGCAGCGGGCCTACGACCAGGTCGCGCACGACGTGTCGCTGCAGAAGCTGCCGGTCCGCTTCGCCATCGACCGCGCCGGGCTGGTCGGGGCGGACGGCGCCACTCATGCCGGCTCGTTCGACCTCGCTTTCCTGGGCTGTCTTCCGAACATGGTTCTGATGGCGGCCGCGGATGAGGCCGACCTTGTGCACATGATCGCCACCGCGGCGGCCATCGACGATCGGCCGTCCGCCTTCCGCTATCCGCGCGGCGAGGGGATCGGCGTCGATATGCCGGAAGAGGGCCAGCCGCTGGAGATCGGCAAGGGCCGGATTCTCAGGGAAGGAACGTCGATTGCGATCCTCAACCTGGGCGGGCGCATGCGCGAGGCCATGCAGGCCTGCGACGACCTGGCGGCGCGGGGGCTGTCGACGACGCTCGCCGATGCCCGTTTCGCCAAGCCGCTCGATCACGGCCTGATCCGCCGGCTCGCCCGCGAGCATCCGGTTCTCATCACCATCGAGGAAGGATCGGTGGGCGGCTTCGCGGCGCATGTCATGCAATACCTGGCGCTGGAAGGCCTGCTCGACGGCGAGCTGCGGTTCCGGCCGATGACGTTGCCGGACAGGTACATCGATCAGGACACGCCCGAACTGCAATATGACCTGTGCGGCCTGAACGCCAAACATATCGTCGCCATGGCGTTGAAGGCGCTGGGTCACGACCGGGAGGCGGGAGAGGCCGCGCGCGCCTGAGCGAACGGAAATCCCGCACCGGCCGCCGACGGCTGGACGAACTTCTCATCGAGCGGGGGCTTGCCGAAACGCGCACCCGTGCCCAGGCGCTGATCCTGGCCGGACGCGTCTTCTCGGGCGAGACGCGGCTCGACAAAGCCGGGCGCCTGGTGGTGGACGACGTGCCCATCGAGGTCCGCGGTCAGGTCCATCCCTGGGTGTCGCGCGGCGGCGTCAAGCTGGTTCATGCCCTCGATCACTTTCGGATCGAGCCGGCGGATAAGGTGTGTCTCGATATCGGCGCGTCGACCGGCGGCTTCACCCATGTGCTGCTGGAACGCGGCGCCCGGCGCGTCTATGCGGTCGACGTGGGCCGCGGCCAGTTGGCGTGGCCGCTGCGCCGTGACGAGCGGGTCGTTGTTCTGGAGAAGACCAACTGTCGATCGCTCAGCGGCGCCGAGGTGTCGGAGCCGGTCGACGTGATCGTCTGTGACGTGAGCTTTATCGGCTTGCGGACGGCGCTGCCGGCGCCGCTCGGCCTTGCCGCCCCATCAGCGTCACTAGTGGCGCTGATCAAACCGCAGTTCGAGGCTGGGCGGGAGCACGTCGGCAAGGGTGGAATCGTTCGCGACGTGTCCGTGCGCCGGGGCGTCTGCGACCGGATAGCCGGCTGGCTCGCGGCGCTGGGCGACTGGTCGGTGCTGGGCGTGGTGGAAAGCCCGATCACCGGCGCCGATGGCAACGTCGAGTATCTGATCGCGGCCCGTCGCGCGTGACCGGCCCCGGCGTTCGCTCGGTCAGCCGCCGCACTGGGCGCGCTGGCCCATGATGTGATCGGCGAGCACCAGCGCCACCATCGCCTCGGCAACGGGGACGCCGCGAATGGCGACGCAGGGGTCGTGGCGCCCTTTCGTGCTGATGTCGGCATCGGTAATGGTGCCCGGTTCGGTTTGCGCGACCCGAACCGAACGTTGCGGCGTGGCGACCGAACTCGTCGGCTTGATGGCCAGACGACAGACGATGTCTTCGCCGTTCGAGATGCCGCCGAGGATGCCGCCGGCGTTGTTCGAGAGGAAGAACACCCCGCCGCCGGCGGCTGTCCGCATTTCATCGTTATGCTCGCTGCCGGTCATCGCGACCGACCGGAAGCCAGAGCCGATTTCGACGCCCTTCACCGCCGGAATGCCCATCAACGCCTTGGCGAGTTCGGCATCCAGCTTGTCGAAAAGTGGCATGCCGAGGCCGGCGGGAACGCCCGAGGCCGTCACCTCGACGATGCCGCCCGTCGACTGTCCATCCTTGCGGATGCCATCCAGATACCCTTCCCAGGTTTCGGCGGCCGTCGCATCGGGGCACCAGAACGGGTTCCTCTCGACCTCGTCCCAGTTCCAGCGCTCCCGCTCGACCGGATGCGGCCCCATCTGCACGAGCGCACCGCGAATTGTCACGTCGGCTCCGAGAATCAGGCGGGCGATGGCGCCCGCGGCGACGCGTACGGCGGTTTCGCGGGCGCTCGACCGGCCGCCGCCGCGATAATCGCGGATGCCGTATTTCCGCCAGTAAGTATAGTCGGCATGGCCGGGCCGGAACGTATCCTTGATGTCGCCGTAGTCCTTCGAGCGCGCGTCTTCGTTGGCGATCAGCAGACCCACCGGCGCCCCGGTGGTGCGACCCTCGAAAACGCCGGAGAGGATCTGCACCGCATCCGTTTCGCGCCGCTGCGTCACGAACCGCGACTGGCCCGGCCGCCGCCGGTCGAGGTAGGGCTGAATATCCGCCGCGCTTAAGCGGAGTCCCGGCGGCACACCGTCGACGATGCCGCCGATGGCGGGCCCGTGACTTTCGCCGAAGGTGGTGAGGGTGAGAAAATGTCCGAAGGTGTTGCCGGACATCGTCAGGACTTGATCGTAAAACTGTCCAGCAGGTCTTTGACGTTGTCCATCGCGTCCACGACCATCATGCCGATCGCGTGGTAGCCGCCGTCGACGTGATGGACCTCTCCCGAGACGCCGCTCGACAGGTCGCTTAGCAGGTACAGTCCGGCGCCACCGACGTCGTCCGACGTGATGTTGCGGCGAAGCGGCGAATTGTACTGGTTCCAGCGCATGATGAAGCGGAAGTCGCCGATACCGGATGCGGCCAGCGTTTTCATCGGCCCGGCCGATAACGCGTTGACGCGGATCTGTTTCTTGCCCAGATCCTCGGCCAGATAGCGCACGCTGGCCTCAAGCGCCGCCTTGGCCACGCCCATCACGTTGTAGTGCGGCATGACGCGCTCGGCGCCGCTGTAGGTTAGCGTCAACAGGCTGCCGCCATCGGTCATCAACGCTTCGGCCCGGCGACACACCGCCGTAAAGGAATAGCAGCTCACCGCCATGGTCTGAACGAAGTTGTCGAGGGTGGTGTCGACATACCGCCCCTTCAGCTGATCCTTATCGGAATAGGCGATGGCGTGCACGACGAAGTCGAGGCGGCCCCAGGTGCGACCAAGGGTATCGAACGCGTCGTCAAGACTGGTGTTGTCGTTGACGTCGCAGGGCAAAACCAGCGTGCTGCCGATCGCCTCGGCCAGGGGAACGACACGTTTCTTGAGCGCGTCGCCCTGATAGGTCAGCGCAATGTCGGCGCCGTGGGCGGCCAGCGCCTGAGCAATACCCCACGCCATCGAACGTTCATTGGCCACGCCCATGATCAGACCTTTTTTGCCTGCCATGAGCTGAGCGGTGCTCTTCATTGCGGCGCCTTTATGTCGTCGGGTTACTCATACACTGCCCAGGGACAGCCAGATCGCTTTTGGCTGGATCGATCGCAGTGTTCGAGTCGATCCAGCATTCAAGGGGTAGGCCATATCGGATGGGCGCCGAGGCGTCAAATAAAAGGGACCGGAAGGTCGGATGGACAACCGCCGGTGGGTCCGGCGGAACACCGAAATCGGACTCTACTCCGTGGTGCGGACGCGCGCCTTGATCTCCTTGCGCATCGGCTCGGGCAGCGTTTCGAGGGCCTCCTCGAGACTGCGCAGGACCCGTCGTGCGGCGTAAAGCTGGTCGAGAAGGGAGAGGACGACGCCCAGGGCATCATCGTTCACCATAAAGTCCTGCCGAAGCTCGCAGATGAGGGCGATCCGCGCTTCGTCGACCTCATCGAAAACGGGCCCCTCGGGGGTGCTCCGGGGCCGGACCCAGCGCTGCCGGATCCACGTGTCGAGCTCCAACCGCTGAATGTGGTGAAGCCGGATGATCTCGTCGAAAGTGGGCATCGGCGTGTCCCTCAGCGCTCCCGTACCGAATAGCCGTGTTTTTGGCCCCATTCTTCAACCAGCGACATGACCTCGGCACTCGGCGCTTCGGGGAGCATGACCTTCAGCGTCACGTACTGATCGCCGCGGGCATCGCCGCGCCCGGTGCGCACACCCTTGCCGCGGACCCGGAGCTGCATGCCGGTGTTGGCGTGTTTCGGAATGGTCAGCGTGACCCGGCCGTCGACCGTCGGCACATCGACCTTCGCTCCCAGCATGGCTTCCTGAACGGTCACGGCCAGGTCGGCATGAATATCATTGCCGACGCGGGTAAATTTCGGGTGCGGACGCACCATCACGGCCAGGAGGAGGTCGCCGGAAGGTCCCCCCGCGGGGCCGGGCATGCCCTGGCCTTTCAAACGGAGCACCTGGCCGCTCTCGGTTCCCGGCGGAATGCTGACCTTCAGTCGCCGGCCGTCACTGAGCGCCAGTTCGCGCTGGGCGCCATTGACGGCGTCGAGAAAATCGACCTCGACCTGATGGGGCATGTCCGCGCCGCGCATCGATCGGGCATCGCGGCGGGCGCCGCGAAACAGCTCGGAGAAGAAGTCCATGCCTTCCGCGTCCCGGAAGTACTCGCCGGGATCGGAGTAACGGGCGCCGCGGCCGGCATCGGCATAATCGCGATAGAAGCGCCGTTCCGCCTTTGGTGCACCGCTGCTATCGATCTCTCCACGGTCGTAGCGGGCCTTTTTGTCGGCGTCGGATAGGAAGTCGTACGCCGCCGCCACCTCCTTGAAACGCTCCTCCGCTTTCGAGTCGCCGGGATGCAGGTCGGGATGAAGCTCGCGGGCGAGCTTGCGGTACGCCTGCTTGATGGCGGTTGTTTCCGCGTCTTTTTTGACGCCGAGAACCTCGTAAGGATCGCGCATGGGGCGTGCCGGTCCGATCTGTAAAGTCGCGCCGATCTGTAACGTGGCGAACGCGAGCATAGTCGAAGATGGCGCTGGCAACAAACCACGGAAGTGCCGTGAGAGGCGCCTTTGCGAGGCGGACGAACCGCCGCGCTGGAACCGCCGGCGGAGCGTGGGTAAAGTCCGGACGACGCGGGCGTTCGTAAGCGTCAACACGGGGACAGAGCGACGATAGGTTCGCGCAACAGCGGCGATCCGCCGCACGTCGCAAGGGCAATGGTTCTGGAACACGATCCGATCGAGCACTTCCGAGCGTGGCTCCGCGATGCCGAGGCAGCGGAGCCCAATGACCCCAACGCGATGGCGCTTGCCACCGTCGATCGCGCCGGCAACCCGTCGGTGCGCATGGTCTTGCTCAAGGACGTGGACGAGCGCGGGTTCGTTTTCTACACCAATTTGGGAAGCCGAAAGGCCCGTGAGATCGCCGCCAATTCCCACGTCGCGCTGTGCTTTCACTGGAAGTCGTCACGGCGTCAGGTTCGGGTGGAAGGCCGGGTGGAAGGTGTCGCCGACGGGGAGGCCGATGCCTATTTCGCCTCAAGGCCGCGGATCAGCCAGATCGGCGCGTGGGCGTCAAAACAGTCGCAACCGCTTGAAGGGCGCTTTGAACTCGAAAGGCGAGTCGCCTGGTTTGCAAGCCGGTACGCCATCGGCGCCGTGCCGAGGCCGGATTTCTGGAGCGGCTATCGCGTTCGGCCCGCAATGATCGAATTCTGGGAGGACCGGCCGTTTCGCCTTCACATGCGACGGATTTACCGTCGTGACGAGGGGACGTGGACGAGCGGAGAGCTGTATCCGTGATGGACGACGGCAATCATGGTTCCGCCGCCGACAGGGTGGCAACGTCGGCAGCGGGCGAGCGGTCGAGCCGCTTGAAGTACGTCGCGGCGGGAGCGTCCGTCGGCGTCGCCAGCGTTCTCATCGCCGCCAAGGCCGGCGCCTGGTTCGCGACCGGATCGGTCAGCCTGTTATCGACGCTGGTCGATTCGCTCCTCGATCTTGCCGCATCGCTGGTCAACTTCGTCGCCGTGCACCAAGCGGCGCAGCCACCCGATCGCGAACACCGGTTCGGTCATGGCAAAGCGGAGCCGTTGGCCGGTCTGGCGCAGGCGGCGTTCGTCGGCGGCTCGGCGGTCTTCCTGATCGTACAGGCGGCGGAGAAACTCGTTCACCCGACGCCGATTTCAAATTCCACCATCGGCATCGGCGTCATGGTGCTGTCGATCGCGCTCACCTTGGTGCTCGTCCTCTTTCAACGGTTTGTCGTTCAGCGCACCGGCTCGGTCGCGATCGCCGCCGATTCGCTTCATTACCGTGCCGACCTGTTTGTTAATATCAGTGTCATCATCGCGTTGCTGTTGGCGACGAAAGGCGGCTGGATCGTTGCCGATCCGCTGTTGGCGCTGGTGATCGCCGCCTACATCCTGTGGGGCGCGGTGGGTATTTTCCGTAGCAGCCTCAATCTGTTGATGGATCGCGAACTTCCGGAGGAGGATCGGGCGCGCATTCGCCGGATCGCCAGCGCGCACCCATCGGTCATCGCCATTCACGATCTGCGCACGCGTTCGTCGGGGACACAGACGTTCATCCAGTTCCACTTGGAAATGCAGGGCGACCTGAGCCTGTATGACGCCCATGCCATTTCGGATGACGTCATGGATGAGATCGAGGAGGCCTTTCCGGGCGCGGAAGTCCTGATCCACGAAGACCCTTTCGGCGTCGAGGAAAAGCGGGCCATTTTCAAATAGCTGCGTTGCCCGTTTCTCCTTTTGCTTGTGGATGTTAGGAAGCGTACGTTGAGGTCGGGCGGTGAAACGGGAGACGCGCCGTGAACGTCGAAGATCAAACCGACCTCATTGCCTGGCTGTCGCGGCCGGAAGCCTATGGGCGGCGGGTCAAGTCCGTCGACCGCGTCGAGACGCACATTTCCTTCGTTTTTCTCGCCGGCGACCGGGCCTACAAGCTCAAAAAAGCGGTGCGATTTCCGTATCTTGATTTTTCCACCGCCGAGCGGCGCCATGCGGCGTGTACGGCCGAACTCGACATCAACCGTCGCACGGCGCCGGAACTCTACATGGCCGTGGTGCCCATCGTCCGCAGCACGAACAAACGCTATCGGCTCGGCGCGGGCGGTGAACCCGTCGACTGGCTTGTGCGGATGGTACGCTTCGACGAGCGCCTGGTGTTCGACCGGCTGGCCGAAAACGGCATGCTCGACCGGTTTGCGATGGAAAGCCTGGCCGATGAGGTCGCGCGCTTTCATCGCGACGCCGAGCCGTGCCCGGATGCCGCCGGGTGGGCGGCACTCAGCCGGACCATCGATGACAACCGACGCGCGCTGGAGGACAGTGCCGACGCGTTGATCGAACCGGCGGAAATCGATGCCCTGACGACAGCGTCGCGGGCGGCGCTCGATGACTGTCGTGAGATTTTGGAGCGTCGCCGCCGCGATGGCTTCGTGCGCCGCTGCCACGGCGATCTCCATCTCCGCAACGTCGTTGCCTACAAGGGCCGGCCGGTGCTGTTCGACGCGGTCGAATTCTCGGACGCCCTGGCCGAAATCGACGTTCTCTACGATCTCGCGTTTATGGTTATGGACCTCGAATGCCGGGACTTGAGCCATCCGGCATCCATCCTGCTCAACCGTTATCTGGACGTGACCGGGGATGCCGGCGGGTTGACGGCGCTGCCGCTGTTCCTGTCGCTGCGGGCGGCGATCCGCGCCCACGTCGAGGCGGCGACGGCCAAACTGCAGTCCGACCCGGCACAGGTGGCGGAGTACACGGATCGGGCGCGGCGCTATTTCGATCGTGCCCGGGCCTATCTCACCCCGGAAACGCCGTCTCTCATCGCGATCGGCGGTCTTTCCGGCAGTGGAAAGTCGCGGCTTGCCCGGGCGCTTGCGCCCTGCCTCGGTCCGGCGCCGGGGGCAAGGGTGGTCCGTACGGACACGACGCGCAAACGGCTTGCCGGGGTGTCGTTCAACGCCCGGCTGGGTTCATCGGCCTATACGTTCGAATCGAACCAGGTAACCTATGACGCCGTGTTTCAGGAAGCGGCGACGGCGCTTAGAGCCGGCCGGTCGGTCATTGCCGACGCGGTCTTCGCGGCTCCGGACGAGCGTGCCGGCATTGAAGAGGTCGCCCGTCAGGCAGGTGTCGCCTTCCGTGGGCTGTGGCTTGACGCGCCCGCCGAAGTGCTGGAGGAGCGGGTAACGCACCGCCGCCACAATGCGTCGGATGCTACAGCGTTCGTCGTGCGGATGCAGCTCCAGTACGATCTCGGGACGGTCGAGTGGCCGCGCCTCGACAGTTCAGGCGACCGCGACGAGACGCTGGCGATGGCGCGCGCCCGGCTCGGACGATAATCAACGCCGCCTGGCATGATCCAGGCACGACACCCCGCCGTTATCGCACTCTTGCGGAATGCGGCGAAAAATTATTATGGGAAACAACGAGTGGCCCGCGATGTGCGATCGGGGCGCCCATATACATCGTGAGAGCTTTTCTCGCCGCCGCCGATGACGTCCGTGGCGGTGGCGTTGGCAAGCGATGGACGTGAAGCGGGGTCCCTTCATCCTTCCGGTTCAAAACGGACAGCGTAGACACCACCATGCAAACCAAACACATCAGCGAAGCGGAAATTGGCAGGGCTCTCGCTCCCTATCGCGGACGCATCGACGCCACCGATGATCGCATCATCGATCTTCTGGTCGAGCGCTATGCGATAATCGCCGAGGTTGCGACGCTGAAATCCCTGACCGGCATACCGTCCGTCCTGCCGGACCGCGTTAACGAGGTGATCGAGAGGGTGGTCGGGCGGGCCCGTATCAAAGGGCTGGACCCCGCGTTCGTGCGCGCGCTCTACAAGACGATGATCACGCACGCGCACGCGATCGAAGACGAGGCGAAGCGGCAACGCCTGGCCAAGGCCCTCAAAAAGTAACGCCGGTTCTCGTAACCGGGCGCCGGTCGCGCTCAAACGTCGCTGATCACCACGTCCCGGTGTTGGACATGCTCGCCCACGGCTCCTGAGCGGGCAGTGAGTCGCCCTTCTGCAGGAGCTCGATGGAGATGCCGTCGGGCGAGCGAACAAAGGCCATGCGGCCATCGCGGGGTGGGCGATTGATCACAACGCCGGTGTCCATGAGCCGCTGGCAGACGGCGTAAATGTCGTCGACGCGATAGGCCAGATGACCGAAATTGCGGCCGCCCTGGTACTCCTCCGCATCCCAGTTGTAGGTCAGCTCGACCATCGGCGCCTTGTCGGACGCCGCCCGTTCGACGTCGGCTGGCGCCGCGAGAAAGATCAGCGTGTAGCGGCCCTGTTCGCTCTCGTGGCGTCGCATTTCCTTCAGGCCGAGTTTGTCGCAGAAAAACTCCAGGCTCGCATCGATGTCGTGGATCCGAAGCATCGTGTGCAGGTACTGCATTCAAGTCTCCTCGTGGGCAATTGAGGTAAGGATCATGTGGCCCGGCGTCCGATGGTGACACCAGGGCGCCGGGATAAACGCAATGTGGGTGCGGCTGTCCTCGGTCGGGAGGCGCGTGACCATCACATTGCCGGAGCCGGGGATGTATAACGGCTCACACGGCTGGCATGGGAGCCGCGACAGATTTATTCTGACGCATCAAAATTCGGGAGGGCGATCGCATGGCGAAAAAAAAGGATAAGCCTGGCAACGCGGCGAAATCGAGTGTGCCTGATGACGGTTCAACCGAGAAGCTCGATACCAAGGTTTACGAGAAGGAACTCGAACGGCTGCAGGTCGAACTTTGTTATCTTCAGCGATGGCTGAAGGAAACCGGCGAGCGCGTCGTCGTTATTTTCGAGGGGCGGGACGCCGCCGGCAAGGGCGGTGTCATCAAGCGGATTACCGAGCGCGTCAGTCCGCGCGTTTTTCAGGTAAAGGCGCTCCCCGCGCCCAGCGACCGGGAGAAAAGCCAGCTTTACCTGCAACGCTATGTCACAGCCTTGCCTGCCGGCGGCGAGGCGGTGCTGTTCGACCGCAGCTGGTACAATCGCGCCGGCGTCGAGCGGGTCATGAACTTCTGCACCGAGGCCGAGGCGCGTCGGTTTCTCGACACCGTGCCGCAATTCGAGCGCTACCTCTGCGACGGCGGCATACGGCTCATCAAGTACTTCTTCAACGTCAGCCAGGAAGAGCAGGAGCGCCGGTTCCGGCGGCGGTATGAAGACCCGCTCCGCCAGTGGAAATTGAGCCCGATGGATGTCGTGTCGTGGTCCCGCTGGTGGGATTACACCGCCGTCTATGACGAGATGTTCCGTTGCACCGACACCGAGTGGGCGCCCTGGCATATCGTTCATGCGGATGAGAAGAAACGGGCGCGACTGAACTGCATCGCCCATCTGCTCGACCAGATTCCCTATAAGCGGCTCCCGTTCGATGCGCCGGAGCTGCCGAAGCGCCACAAGCGCAGGGCTGGCGTGCCCGACCACCCTTCGTTCAAGAACTGGGTTCCCAACCGGTATTAGGCGGCGTTCGGTGAACGCGATTTCGATCGCGGGCCAGTGGCACCGTGCTAGAATGAAGCGGCATGAAACGACGGCAGGCTGGTCATGACGGTGCGCTCTGTTCTGGTTCCGGTGCATGGGGCCGACAGCGATTCGGCAACGCTGGGGACGGCGTTCGGACTGGCGCGGGATCTCGGTTGCCACGTCAACGCCCTCCATGTCCGCGTCGATCCGACCGACGCGATACCGATGCTGGGCGAGGGGATGTCCGGTACGTTGGTACAGGACCTTGTTGACGTCACCACGCGGGAAACGTCGGTCCGTGCGAGGCGGGCAAAGGACTTTTTCGATGCCGCCGTGGAATCGGCCGGTCTGAACCTTGCGGAAACGCCGTCGGCCGCGGGAGCCTCGGCTTGGTACACGGAAATCGCCGGCCGCGAGGATGACCTCATCGTCAATGCGGGGCGGCTGGTCGATCTGATCGTCGTCGGACGCCCGGCGCGGGCACCGGAGGCACCGGTGGGTCCGACGCTCAACGTCATTCTTTTCGAAACGGGGCGGCCAGTCCTGGTCAGCCCGCGCGATGCCCGTCCGCGGGTCGCCGGCCATGTCGCCATCGCGTGGAACGCCAGCGCCGAGGCGGCGCGCGCCGTTGGTGCCGCGCTGCCGTTTCTGGCGCGGGCCGAGCGGGTGACGATCGTGTCCGTCGGCGGGGAGCGCGCGGCGGACGATCCGTGCGCCGGCGTGGCGCGCTACCTGGCCTGGCACGGTATCGACGCCGACGATCAGGTGGTCCTCGGACACCGCTCCGTCGGCGAGGCGCTTTACGAGGTATGCGGCGACGCCGATCTGGTCGTCATGGGTGCCTATACCCACAGCCGGTTACGGGAGCTCATTCTTGGCGGCACGACGCGGTTCATGATCGAAGAAACGGACCTGCCGCTCCTCATGGCGCACTGACGCGATTTCTCCTGCTGTATCGAGGGTTTGATGGTCCCGAGGAGGAACCTCCGTGCGTGACGACTTCACAGCCAATACCATCGATATGCTTGCAAAACGAGTTGGTGTCCGTTGTTCGAATCCAAGTTGCCGTAGACCGACTTCCGGTCCACGAATGGACGGCGCAAAGGTATTGAATATCGGCGTCGCTGCCCACATCACGGCGGCAGCGGGAGGTGGTCCTCGCTATGACGCCACATTAACGGACGACGAGCGCAGAGATTCCCACAACGGCATCTGGCTTTGTCAAAATTGTGCGAAGCTAATCGACAATGATTGCAAGCGCTTTACAGCACAACTTCTCCGCGAATGGAAAGCTTGGTCCGAAGCGCAGGCATTGTCCGCTCTCACGGAAGAGCTATCTCCCGAGCAAGAAGCTGTCGTTGGCGCAGAAGTGTCCATTAAGTGGAAAAACGTCAGTATCAACGCCAAGCATCACGACTATCATTTACAGGTTCTAATTGCCAACCGAAGTGCTAGGACGATTTCGGAATTTCACGTTGATCTTATTTTTCCAACAACAGTTTTAAAGCACCCTGAAAGGCACGCTTTATATATTCATAATCGGTCTGACAGAAAAGTGTCGTTTTTTAGATCCGCATCTTTGAACTTAAATCGACCTGTATATCCTGGCGATGAAATTTCAATGATTGAACTTGACTATTTTGTGGATGACAGACTTTACTGGCGATGCCAGGACCTTTTCAGCTTTTTGGTCTCTGCGGATCTGTATTGTGGTGCGCAGGTACCGTTACGGGTTCAGATACCTTTTAAGGAGCTGCAATGCTTCTAAATAGGGCTATTTCCTTGTGAAATCCTCATAGTCGTTAGAGTGTGCCTCTGCGGGGCTTGATGGCAACCCGATAGGTGCCTGCCTGCAGGCCGGCAAACGGCGCGTGCGTTCGACAAGCGGCGGAGTGCGGCGATCACGGCACAAGATTGTCGATTCCCGGGCGATCTGGGCACACTGATTCTTGCCGCCGATCCGCGTCACCGGGCCATCATGCCGGGGTCCGAGGACGTCGCGAGTCGCGGTTGGCGAGTAGACCGGAATAGGAGGTGGCCTGCGAGCCATGAAACTCACGCCTCGGGCGGTGGGTCGACCGGAAGTCCGTCCCGTTTCGCTTCACCCATTAGGCGCGCCACGCTGTCCGCTCGAGACATGCATCAACAGATTGATAGTTATTATGAATTAGACCCTTGCCAGTGCGAAACATCGGGGGCACTTGCGAAATGGAGATCATCCGGCCTTGCGTCGGCTGATACCGGCGGCACACAGCGCATCTAGTGGCCTGCGCGACGGATTGCGAATAGGCGCCTTGATCGCTCACACGTACATAAGCCGGTTAAGAGATTGACGTTGCGCGCACATCTGGCGCCGCGGCATCTTGCAATTTCAACCGTTTCAGGACTTTAACGGAGTGGGACTTTAGTGAGGTCAACCCGGTTCTTAATAGCGGTATTTTTCGCGGTCCTGACGTTCGGCGGCGTCACGCCGGGCGGAGCGGCGCCCCCGACATCACGGGACGCCGCCCTTTCCGACGCGGACGTGGATCGTCGCCTGCGGTTCCTCGAAAAGCGGTTGGATGACAGCCGACTTCATGGCCAGATCTGGTACTGGAGCTGGATGACCATCGATGTCGCCAGCGCCGGCGGCAACGCCTATGCGGCGTATACCTTCGACGGCAATCATGATGACCGGGTCAACGCGGCGGTCAACGCCGCCGAGAGCGTGATCGGCGTGGTCGATTTGCTGGCGCGCCCGTTGGAGGCCCGTCACGGCGCCGATCCGGTCAGCGCCCTTCCGGAGGGGACGCGCGAGGAAAAGCTCGCCAAGCTGCGCGCCGCCGAAGACCAGCTCGAGCGCAACGCCGAACGCGCCCGGCAACGATGGTCGCCAGTGGATCACGCCGGCAACGCCGCGCTGGCGCTCGCCGGCGGACTGACCGTCGGTCTGTGGGGGAACCCCACAGACGGCGTCGTGACCGGCGTCTCGACACTCGTCGGCGGCTGGCTGAACCTTCTCACCGCACCCTGGCAGCCGGAAGAAGACTGGGAGGACTATCAGTCGTTCATCGGCCGCGATGCCGACCGCAGCTCTCTCGATGTCCATGTCGTCGCACTGCCTGGCGGCGCCGGTGCCACCATCGTTTACCGCTGGTAAGCACAAGCGTTTCGCGCGCGTCCGGGCCCGCCCGCGCGGTATCGGGCGTGCGATTGTTGACAACGGCCGTGTGTCGAACCCATCTCACTTGGCGACGGCAGTGCCGTCGTCATGCAGGGTGCCTCAAAGAGGGCCCGTGACCGTACTTCGCTGAATGCAGGAGGTCCGCAGCGTGAACCGCCCGACCCTCATCAACAGTCCGTTCCTCGTCGGCTTCGAGCACTTCGAGCGCGTCGCCGAGCATCTCGCCAAGGCGTCCGGGGACGGCTATCCGCCGTATAACATCGAGAGAACGGGTGCCGAACAGCTTCGTATCACGTTGGCGGTGGCTGGCTTTGCCATCGAGGACCTGACCGTTTCGCTGGAGGATCGGCAGCTTGTGGTGCGCGGCCGAAAACGGGATGACGATCAGCAGCGGGTGTATCTGCACCGCGGCATCGCGGCCCGGCAGTTCCAGCGGTTTTTCGTGCTGGCGGAGTGTATCGAGATCAAGGGAGCCAACCTGGACAATGGGCTGCTCCACATCGATCTGGAGCGGATTGTCCCCGACGCGGCGGTGCGAACGATCGCAATCGCGAAAGGCTCGCGAGCGACGACGGTCGGACACCAGAAAACCATCGATGCCGGTCTCGATGACTAGACCGGTCGATACGTCGATTGGTTCGACGATTGCTTGACGTCGATTGGATCGACGATTGCTTTACGTCGACTGGATCGACGATTGCATGAGAGAGGAAACGGTTCCGCCACCACGTTCTAGAGAGCGCTCAGAAAGGAGGCTCGATATGACACGAACAAAGCACATTGCCGGTGATGAGGCAGGCTTGACCGAAACGCCGGAAGGCGCGACGGCTGCGCTGCTGGCCTGGGGCGAGGGCGCCATTGCCTATGTCAAGGCAACGACCGTCGAAGGCGACGAAGGGTTTGCCATTCACGCGGCCGACGGGCGGCCGCTGGGCGTCGTTCGCGCCGAGCGGGAGATGGCGTTTGCCGTCGTCCGTCAAAACGACCTGGAGCCCGTCAGCGTGCACTGACGGAGGATCGGTGCATCCTACTGATGCATTGTAGGCCACGAGGTCGATTGGGTAACAGGCGGATATAAATCCAGCCGCGGGCGGGGTGTTTAGGGGTTCACGCCGCCCAGCTGGCTGTCGTATCGACGAGCAGCGCGTACAGCGCCTCCGGGTCGTCGGTGCCGCGCAGCTTTTCGCAGGCGGTCTTGTCGCGGAGCAGCCGTGATACGCGGGCCAGCGCTTTCAGGTGATCGGCCCCCGACGATTCCGGCGCCAGCAGCAGGAAGATCAAGTCGACGGGCCGTTCATCGATGGCCTCGAAATCGATCGGGTGTTCCAGGCGCGCGAATATGCCGTACAGATGATCGAGGTTAGGCAGCTTGCCATGGGGAATGGCGATGCCGTTGCCGACACCGGTCGTGCCCAGGCGCTCCCGTTTCATCAGGACCGAGAAGATCGCCCGTTCAGGCTGGCCGGTGATTTCCGACGCGCGCCGCGCCAGTTCCTGCAACGCCTGCTTCTTGCTGGTGGCGCGCAGACGGGCGACGACGTGCTCGGGCTTCAACAGGTCACCGATTTCCATAATTTCGTCGCCCCTTACGACGTCGAGGTATTCGTGGGGGAGGAATTCGTGGGGTCGATCCAGCCGATGTTCCCGTCCGACCGCCGGTAAATGACATTGAGGCCACCGTGCGAGACGTTGCGGAACATCAGCGCCGGCGCGTCGGCGAGATCCATGCGCATGACGGCGTCGCCGACGCTGAGCGTGGCAATCTCCGTCGACAACTCGGCGATGATCGCCGGCTGGCCGTCGGCGGATACCTCTTCTCCCTCGGCCTCCGGCTGAATGATGTACTGCTGCGCCGGCAGAGCATCCTCGGAACCCCGTGATTTGTGATGGTCGGTCAGCCGCCGCTTGTAGCGGCGCAGCCGCTTCGCGATTCGTTCCAGCGCGGCGTCGAACGCGGCATAGACGTCGCCGGCGGCGCCATGGCTCTGTATGACGACGCCGCGAAGCGGATGAACGGTGATGTCCGCCCGGAACTGATGTGCCTCACGGCTGACACTGACCGTCGCATCGTGGGCGCGCGAAAAGTATTTTCCGACCGCGTCGCTCAATTCCGCGTCGACGTGATCGCGCAGCGCTGCGCCGATGTCCAAGCCTTTACCTTTGATCGCGAGATCCATTACGGAGATCCTCTCACGCTTGGCGTCACGTTGCCGACTGCGGCTGCGTGTGGCTGCCTGCCGCGGCAACGTCCCCGTTAAGGGACATGTATACACTGTGAACGGCAACCACGGAGCGCGAGAAGCGCGAAAATAGTTGCCCGTAAAAGTCGTGTCAAGGGTTCCACCCGTTTATCGCCATGGCCGTCCACGCTACAGCGTCTCGTTTTTCAAGCGCCGTCGTCGTACCGACGAGGGTATGCCCATGGCCTCGCGATATTTGGCCACAGTTCGACGCGCGATGTCGATGCCTTCCTGTTGCAATCGTTCGGCGAGGGTATCGTCGGACAGGATCGTCGCTGCGGTTTCGCCGTCGATGAGCAGCTTGAGGCGATGGCGCACGGCCTCGGCCGAACGCGCGTCGTCACCCTCGCCGCCGCCGACGGCGTGGGTAAAGAAGTATTTAAGCTCATAAATGCCGCGTGGCGTTGACATGTACTTGTTCGAAGTCACACGACTGACCGTACTTTCATGCATTCCAATGGTCTCGGCAATGTCGCGTAAAACGAGAGGCCTGAGCGATTGCACGCCATTGATAAAGAAGCCCTCCTGATGGCGCACGATTTCGGTCGATACCTTGAGTATTGTCGTCGCCCTCTGATGCAGTGACTTCACCAGCCAGTTTGCGGACTGGAGACACTCATTGATGTATTGCCTGTCTTCCCGCTTTCGGGCCGATGCCGAAACCTGCGCATAGTAGTGATTGTTGACCAGAACGCGCGGCAGGGTCTCACTGTTCAGTTCGATCAGCCAACCGCCGGCCGGCTGTGGTCGCATGACCACGTCCGGCGTCACGATCTGGGCAACCGTGTCGTCGAAGCCCAGCGCCGGTTTGGGATTGAGCGAGCGGATTTCCGCCACCATTTGGCGCAGCCGATGCGCATCGACGCCGCACGTCCGGATTAACGCGCCGCGGTCTTGATTGGCGACGAGTCCCAGATTGTCGAGAAGGCGCCGCATCGGCGCATCCAGCCGTCCGCGATCTTCCAGTTGCAGCGCCAGGCATTCCTTCAGGGAGCGGGCGAACACGCCGGTCGGATCGAAACGCTGCAGCGTGTAGAGCGTCGCTTCGACGCGCTCCACCGGACATGCCAGTTGCTCGGCGATGGTTGCCAGCGAGCCCTGGAAATAGCCGGCGCCGTCCAGATGATCGATGAGATGGACAGCGATGATGCGATCGACCGGATCGTCGATGTCCAGCGATACCTGCGCCATGAGGTGCTGGTGCAGCGTGGGCTTGCCGGAAAGCATTTCTTCGATGTTGGCGCCCTGCTCGTCAAAGCTGCCGCCCCGGCCCCGCCACGATTCGACGGTGGCGCCGAAAGCTCCTCCATCGTCGCCGGTGTCGCGATCGAAGACGTTGTCGAAATACCCGGTGTCGAAAACCCCGTCCGTCATCGCCGCCGGCTCTGCCACCGCGGCGTCCAGCGAGGGCGGGTCGCCGTCGGCCGATAGACCCGCCGATGCGTCGGGGGTGATCGTGTCGTCCCCACGCTCGGGCGTGCCCTCGTCCCGTTCCAGAAGGGGATTTTCCTCAAGCTGCGCCTCCACGTATGCGCAGAGGTCGAGACTGGACAGCTGCAGCAGCTTGATGGCCTGCTGTAGCTGGGGCGTCATGACCAGCGACTGCGTCTGGCGGAGATCGAGACGTGGTGTCAGCGCCATGGTGGCGCGGCCCTACAGGCTGAACCGGTCGCCGAGATAGACCCGGCGGACATCCTCGTTCTCAACGATTTCCGCCGGTGAGCCTTTGATCATCACCGCGCCATCATGAATGATGTAGGCGTGATCGATCACGTCCAGCGTCTCACGGACGTTGTGGTCGGTGATCAGCACACCGATGCCGCGATCCTTGAGATGACAGACCAGGCTGCGGATGTCGTTGAGAGCGATCGGGTCGATTCCGGCGAACGGTTCGTCGAGGAAGATGAACTGCGGATTGCAGGCCAGCGCGCGCGCGATTTCCACCCGTCGCCGCTCACCGCCGGAGAGCGATACCGCCGAGTTGTGGCGCACCTGTTCGAGGCCGAACTCGTCCAGCAACGCTTCGACGATGGCCTCGCGCTGGCTGTTTCGGGGCGCGACGGCCTCCAGCACGGCACGCAGGTTGTTTTCGACCGAGAGGCCGCGAAAAACCGACGGTTCCTGCGCCAGATAGCCGATGCCCAGCCGCGCCCGCCGGTACATCGGCAGCGTCGTGATGTCCTGACCATCGATAACGATGCTGCCGCGATCCGGCGCGACAAGTCCGGTGATCATGTAGAAGCAGGTGGTTTTGCCGGCGCCGTTCGGACCAAGCAGGCCGACGATCTCGCCCCGTTGCAGGGCCAGACTCACGCCCTTGACGACCGGCCGGCCGCCATAGCTTTTTTCAAGGCCGTGTGCGAACAGGCCGCGATCGGCCGGCACCAAGCGGGGCTTGGCGGCAACGCCCCGGGAGGTTGTTTCGCTCATGTCGGCAACCGCCTCGTTTGTCACGTCCAATGCTTCGCCTCGCGGGTCGTCCTTGGCGGAAAAGGCGGCGCTCATTTTTTCCGGCTCTCCGGAATGACCAGGCCGCGAACACGGTCGCCGCCGGTGCCGCCGGTGCCGCCGGCTCCTTCGTCCTCACAGGCCAGAAGCCTGCTGATTCCGGCGCGCAAGTCAACCTCGCCCCGACAGCCGTTCAGCTGGTTCGGCCCGCGGGTGATCCGTACATCGCCGGTAAGTGTGGCCATATCGCGCCCGGCGTCATAGCTGCCTGCGTCGCCACGGAGCACCTCCGACGGCGTAATGACCCAGACGTCGTCCTTGGCCTCAACGCGTTCCAGGCGCGACGACTGGGCGGCCGGGCTGTCGGGATCGGCCAGGTAGGCCGTCAACGTGGCGGCGCGCAGACGGCGATCGCCCTCGACGGCCTCGGCGTTGCCGCGCGCGATGAGTTTCCGCCGCTCCGTCCAGTACTCCATGCGATCAGCGGTGATCTCATTGCCGTCGGTCAGCAGGCGGACACGGTCGCCCCGCAGATTGACGACCCGGCGATCGAGATCATAGGTGGCGTGTTCGGCGTAGACGGTTTCGCCTGGCGAGCGGATCTCGACGTTTCCGTCGGCTTCCAGTTGCCAAATCTCATCGCTTCCGTCGGCGCCCTCCCGATAGCGGGCGCTCAGAACCTGCGCCCGCACCGTCATGTCCCCCCGGACCGCGCGCGCGTTGCCGCGCGCCAAGACCAGCTGTTCGTCGCGGCGCCACTCGATCCCGTTCTCGGCATCGATTTCGATCGCCTCCGGCGATCGGTCATCAGCCGCCGCCGCCGCCGATAACGGCAGGCCGCACGCTACAAGGAACGCCAGCAGATAGGCGGCGAGCCCGGCGGCCGACAGTGTCCGGGTGCCGCTGCTCACTGTGGAAGCACCGCGTGCTGTCCCTTGAGAATCATCCGCGACTGGCCGGTAAAAAGCACCGTTTTGCCGCCGTCGATGACCTTGAAACCTTCCGCCTCGACCGTTCCGAAATCGCCGGTCGCGGTTACCGGTGCCGAACCGGACGCGGCTGACGACGAAAGGTCGATGCTGGCCAACGACGTGTCGACACGGTAGTCGTCGCGTAGGGTCAAACGCACATCCCCCTCAAGGTCCATCCGCTCCGCGGCACGGTCATAATGCCCGACTCTGGCAGTCAGCGTTGCCTTGCCGCCATCGTTCAGCGTCAGCGTGCCGTGCGGGGCGACCAACTCCAGCTGATCCTCGCTTTCGCCGACGCTGCGGATAACATCGGCGACGATGGTGTAGGGTCGGCCGGCTTTGTCGACACTGGCGTAGTCGGCCCCAAGCATGGCCTGACTGTCCGGCCCCAACGTCATTTCGGGCAGGACGCCGGAAAGCCGCAAGCGGCTATCGCCGGGCCACAGGTATGGCCACAGCAGAACGGTCGCCACCAAGACGACGGCAAGCGCCGTCGCTCCCGTCATCGCCACACGGAGCCAGCGTCGGCCGGGAGGTGCTTGGCGCATTCCCGGCGACGCCAGGATGGTCGCCACGGCACCCTTGGGTGCGGGCCCGTCGTCGAGCGATGCCATGGCTGTTGCCGTTACCGGGTGTCCCACCGTCCCTTCCCTCTCAGGCGACTCCCGCCCGCAGGCAGTCGTGGACGTGAACGATGCCGACCGGCTTGTCCTTGTCGACAACGAACAGGCAGGTGATCGACAGCGTGTTCATGTAGCCGAGAGCCTCGCTGGCGAGGGCGTCCGGACGAATCGTTTTCGGCGCCGCGGTCATGACCGCGCCCGTCGTCATATTCAGGAGATTATCGCCCATGTGGCGGCGCAGGTCGCCGTCGGTGACGACGCCCAGAAGGTTGCCCGCCGCGTTGGTAATACCGACGCACCCGAAGCTCTTCGCCGTCATCCTGATCAGCGCCTCGGTCATCGGCGCATGCTCATCGATGAGCGGAACCGCTTCACCCGCATGCATGATGTTCGAGACCCGAAGCAGCCGCCGGCCGAGCTTGCCGCCCGGATGGAGAATGTGAAAATCGTCGGCGGAGAAGCCCTTGCGTTCCAGCAGCGCCACCGCCAGCGCGTCGCCAAGCGCCAGCATTACGGTGGTCGACGTGGTCGGCGCGAGGCCCATCGGACACGCTTCCGGGGTTTCCGGCAGCAGCAGAGTAACATCAGCGGCTTCCGCCAGCGTGCTGCCGGCGCGACCGGTGATGCCGATGAGCGGAATATCGAAGCGCGCCGCATAGGTCACCAGATCCGCCAGTTCCGGCGTTTCGCCGGAGTTCGAAAAGGCGATGACGGCGTCATTCCCGGTAATCATGCCCAGGTCGCCGTGGCTCGCTTCCGCCGGATGGACGAACATCGCGGGCGTGCCGGTGGACGCCAGCGTCGCTGCCAGCTTGCGGGCGACATGGCCGCTCTTGCCCATGCCGGTGACGATCACCCGCCCGCTGGCCGCCGCGAGGAGGTCGAGTGCGTTGGCGAATCGATCGTCGAGGGAACGCATCAAGGCGTTGATCCCGGCCGACTCGAGCTCCAGCACGCGACGCGCCGAGGCGAGGCCATGTTCGGTTTCGTCTTTGATCGAAAGCGCCGTAGACGTCGTCAACGGAGGTTTCTCCCTATCTAAGTGTCCGCCCAGGTGCCGCCGCAGCGTGCCGTCCGCCGCAACCAACCCCGGTCGACCCTGCCGCCGTAAGCAAAGTCTGTTCCACGAATGCAAAAGTATGGCGGTACCGGCGGCGGGTTTCAACCGCACCCGCCGATCGGGCGCCGAGCGAGCCCCGAACCACCCGTAGACGTGCCCCGGGGGAGCGTCAGTAGGCGAAGATGTCTTCTTCCGGCCAGCCGCCCACGTCCAGCAGCGCCCGATGGGGCAAAAAGCGGAAGCACGCTTCGGCAAGCGCCAGCCGATCCTCGCGCCGCAGCATGGCATCCAGCCGCTCGCGCAGCCGATGCAGATAGAGCACGTCGCCCGCCGCGTAGCGAAGCTGTTCGGGCGTCAGCGCGCCGGAGCCCCAGTCGGAGGTCTGTTGCTCTTTTGAAATTTCCACCCCCAGAAGCTCACGGCAGAGGTCCTTGAGGCCGTGCCGATCCGTATAGGTGCGAACCAGCTTCGATGCGATCTTGCTGCAATAGACGTTCGCGCACAGAACGCCTAAATGCCTATACAACATGCCGATATCGAACCGGCCGAAGTGGAACAGCTTGGTGACGTCCGGGTCGGCCAGAAGCGCCTTCAAGTGAGACGCACCATCGGCGTTCGCGAGGTCGTCGCGGGAAAACCGGACAAGGTGACACGCGCCGTCCCCGGCCGACAGCTGGACAAGGCACAATCGGTCGCGGTGCGGGCGGAGGCCGGTTGTCTCGGTATCGACGGCGACCGCGGAACCGAAATCGATGCCGGCTGGAAGGTCGCCCTGGTGAACGTCGATAACCGTGTCGCCGATTCCGGCGAGCTGGAGCGTTTTCGTCATCGTGATGGGTGCGACCGTCTGTTTATCGGCGGGCGGGACGCCTCTGATTTAAAAAATGGGCGGGACGCCCCTAGCATAAAAATGGGCGAGACGCCCATGGTGCCCAGGAGAAGACTCGAACTTCCACGACCTTGCGGCCACAGGCACCTGAAGCCTGCGCGTCTACCAATTCCGCCACCTGGGCTCGCGTGACCGGACGTGCCGTCGTAAGATCGCGCGTCCGTCCGTCGAGAGGTAAGGTGGTCGTGGCGGCCCTGTCAACGGGCTTCAATGCACGTCGATTCTTCCGCAATGGCCGACAAGGCGTTACATCTATCCCTCGGCGGGACCGTGCAGCGCCTCTCACGGCCCATTATGGCCTTAGCCGAGGGTCCGGCTTGGGTAGCGAGGGAAGGAGAAGCCTCCATGAATCGTCGCGTGATTACCGTCTTTGGCGGTTCGGGATTTATCGGTCGCCACCTGGTGCGGCGTCTCGCGGCGGACGACTGGATCGTCCGCGTGGCGGTGCGCGATCCGGAAGCGGCGATCTTCCTGAAAACCGCCGGGGACGTCGCACAGATCAACGTCGTCGCCGCCGATGTCGGCCAGCCTCAGTCGGTGGAAGACGCGGTCGACGGCGTCGACGCAGTCGTCAATCTTGTCGGAATCCTCTATAAGCGCGGGCGTCAAACCTTTCACCGGGTGCACGTCGAGGGGGCAACGACCGTGGCGTCTGCCGCCCACGCCGCCGGTGTCAAGCGTCTCGTCCAGATGTCGGCCATTGGGGCCGACGCCGAATCGCCGTCCGAATACGCCCGAAGCAAGGCCGGCGGCGAAAAGGGTGCCAAGGAAGCGTTCCCCGGCGCGTCGATCGTGCGGCCGAGCGTGGTGTTCGGGCCGGAGGATGACTTTTTCAACCGCTTTGCCGCCATGGCGCGGACACTGCACGTGCTGCCGGTGTTCGATACCACCATGCAGCCGGTCTATGTCGGCGACGTGGCGCAGGCCATCGCCACGATCGTCAACGACCCGTCGACGGCCGGCAAGACCTACGAACTGGGCGGCCCGCGCACGATTCATTTTCGTGAGCTGATGGACATCGTGATTCGCGAGACGGATCGGCGGTGTCAGCTGATGCAGATGCCGATGGGACTGGCGAAGGTTCAGGCGTTCTTTCTCGAATGGCTGCCCACGCCGCCGCTGACCCGTGACCAACTCAAGCTTTTGCAACGCGACAACGTGGTTTCCGAGGGCGCGCCAAACTTAACCGACCTCGGCATTCAACCGACGGCGGTGGAGGCGATCGTGCCCACCTATCTCCATCGGTATCGACCGCCCTTCAGTCAGCGCCGGCGCGTGCTGGGACGACAGGCCTGAAAAAAAGACCGGCCCATGGGGGCCGGTCCAAAGTGCAGGGGAGGGAAAAACAATCGGTACCTCGAAGGGTACGGTAGTGTGGCCGCCGCGCTGCTCTAAGCGCTGGAGGGCAGGTCAGAGGCGAACGACGGTAGGTGTACCGACACACAGACGACGGGCCACATGGGGCCGATCGCCATCCGATCAACAAGTGTTACGCGACGGCGCGGCCGTTGGATCAGAGGCGATTGCGTTAACACCCCTCAAAAACAATCAGCGATGACAGGGTGTCAGTTGTCGATGGTCGGGAGCATCCCGATCTCGGCGTAGTAGCGCTCGGCGCCGGGGTGAAGCGGTATCGTCAGACCTCGGAACGCCGTCTCCAGGCGGATGAGGCGGGCGTTACGATGACCGCTATCGAGAATTTTGCGGTTGCGCGGATCCCACAGCGCTCGGGTGACGGCGTAGACGAAGCTCTCGTCCACGGCGGCGCTGGTGATCAGCATCGCGCCCATGGACACGGTTTCAGTCTCCGGAACGCCTGAGTAGGTGTCGGCGGGGATAATGGCCTGCGTAAAGAAGGGATACTTTGCCTCCAGCTCCTCGATGACGTCCGGCGGGATCGACAAGAGACCGACGTCGATCGTCGATGCCAGGTGCTGGATGGCGTTGACGGGATACCCGCCGAGCATGAACACGCCGTCCAATGTGCCCTCGATCAGCAGGTCGCTGGATCTGTCGATGTTTTCCGTAATGACCTTGAGCGTGTCGAGTCCGAGGCCGAAGCCCCTCAGCACCGCCTTGGCGCTGACGATGGTCCCGGAGTTCTCCGCGCCGACGGAAATGCGCTTGCCGCGCATATCCTTGCCGGATTTAATGCCCGAATCCTGCCGGATGACGATGTGCAGCTGTTCCGGAAACAGCATGGTGATGGCGCGGACCCTGTCGGCGCCGGCAAGTGTGTCGAACGGTTTTTCGCCATGATAGGCGAAGTCGGCGACGTCGGCCTGGGCAAGCGCCAATTCCATGCTGCCGTTGCCGACGGCGACGACATTCTCCGCCGATCCTTCCGTAGACACGGCGCTGGCAACGAGGCCGGGCACGCCGCAGCTGCCGCCATACTGGCAGTCCATGGAGCCGGGAGGGTTGCTGATGGCGTTGGCGATCAGGCCGCCGACGGGAAAGTAGGTGCCGCCGGTGCTGCCGGTGCCGATGCGGATGAAGCGCGGCTCGTCGCACATCGCCGGGCGGGCGATGAACGCTCCGACGGCGAGCAGAACGGCCATGAGCAAATGTCCCGCACGTCGATGAGCTGAGAACAACGTTTTGCCCCCCCCGCCGGTCGATCGCTCCACCACCACATGAACCCATGATAGGTATAGAGGACGTGTCGGTACCCGCCAAGCTCGGTGCGGCGCGGCGAGGCGCGGTGATATGGACCACCGATTAGCGGTGGATCACCGGCGAGTGGTCGGCGGCCTTTGTGTCGTCCTCCAGGCTTTCGCGGGTGAGGCGACGGAACATCCGGACGCTGAACGGGATGGACGCCAGATAGGCGATCTGTGTGATGCCCAGCATGAGCCAGGGATGGGTAACGAGGATCGCTAGATAGACGCCACAGCCGAACATCACCGGTAGAACATGGGTCTGCGGAATGCGGACCCGCTTGAGTGAAAACGTTGGCACCTTCGAGATCAGCAGAATGGCGCCGGCGACCATGAACATGCCGACGAACGCCGGCTGGCGCAGGATGTCGATGTCGAATTGCAGCCAAAAGACCATCGGCAGCATTACCACGCCGGCGCCGGCGGGAGACGGAATGCCGGTGAAGAAGCTGCCCGTCCAGACCGGCCGCACCTCATCGTCCAGCGCGGTATTGAAGCGGGCAAGCCGAAGCGCGCAGCACATGCACAACAACAGCACCAGCGCCCAGCCGACGCGTCCGGCCTCCTGCAGCGCCCATAGATAGAGCACGAGGCCGGGTGCGACACCGAAGCAGACGAAATCGGACAGCGAGTCCAGCTCGGCCCCGAAGCGGCTCTGGCCGCGGAGCATTCGCGCCACCCGGCCGTCCAGGGCATCGAGAATGCCGGCCGCGACGATGGCCAGGACGGCGTGTTCCCAACGTCCTTCGAGGGCGAACCGGAACGCGCTCAGTCCGGCGGCCAGGGCCAGTAGGGTCAGCACGTTGGGGACGACGCGGTTGATGTGGAGACGCCGGAGCCGTGGCGGCCGTCGGTGGATGTTCATTCCGTTACCGCGCATCGGCGTTTCGGGCCGGTTCGGCCGACTGGAGATCGGCAAGAACGGTTTCGCCGCCGATGCATCGCTGGCCCTCGGCGACCAGGGGCGCCGCGTCAGCGGGTAAGTACACCTCGACCCGGCTGCCGAACCGAATCATGCCGAAGCGCTCGCCCGCGCGCAGACGGGCGCCCTCGGACGTCCAGCATCGAATGCGCCGGGCAACCAGCCCGGCAATCTGGACGACGACGGCGCGGCGGCCGTCACCGAGGTCGAAGACGAGAACGTTGCGCTCGTTGTCCTCGCTGGCCTTCGGGCTGAACGCGATGCCCTTGCGGCCCGGCCTGTAGGCAATGCGCTCGACCACGCCATCCGCCGGCGCGCGGTTGATGTGAACGTCGAAAGCGCTGAGAAAGATGGCGATTCGGGTTGCCGTCTGTCCGGGCGCGTGATCGTTGGCATCGACCGGCAGCGGTGCGGCTGCGACGGAGACGACGAGGCCATCGGCGGGCGCCACCAGAAGGCCGTCGCGAACCGGTGTATAACGCGGCGGGTCCCGGAAGAAATAGACGATCCAGAGCGTCATCACGGTCGCGATCCAGCCCGCGGCCGAGGACAGGAAGAACAGCAGCAGGGTCGAGATGACGGCGACGCCCAGCATCGGCCAGCCTTCCCGATGGATGGGGACAAGAACCGTCTTCAGCATATCGTTCACGTCAGATGCCTTTGCGTTCGGCCGGCTGGCGGGCGCCGCGGGACGCCGTCACGGTGGGCGAGGGGCTACCGGTGACGCTCATCGCGCCCGGTCACGGGTATGTCGAACACCTGGCCGGGATAAATGAGGTTCGGATCGCGGATCTGTTCCCGATTGGCCTCATAAATGACCGTGTAGGCGGTGCCCTGTCCATAGACGTCTCGGGCGATTTGCCAAAGGTTGGCACCGCGCTCGACATTGAACACCTCGGGCCGGTCGGCAATGGCGGTCGCGGGCTGGGTGTCGACACCGGTTGCCGCGCGGGCGATGACTCTTCCGTCGGCGCCGATCTCATCGACGCGCATCGTATAATCACCGGGCTCGACGGCATCGGGCGTTTTCAGGGTCCAAACTCCGTCGGCACCGGCAACGGCATCACCGAGCTGGCGGTTGCTGAGGTAGACGCGAACGGTCGCACCGGGATCGGCTTGTCCGGTAACGGCGAGCCGGCCCTCCCGATCCACCTCGACCGCGTCGATGGCGATGGGCAGCTCGGCCTCGGACGACGGCTGAAGGACAACGACGGTCTGGTCGCCGGAGCGTGAGAGCCGGATGGCCAGCGGCTGGCGAGACGATGACGGATCCCCATCGGCGGCGCTGGCTTCGGCGACGATGACGACCACGTTCTGTTCCGACGCGACCGGCGCGCCTGATTCCGCCTCGGCGGACAGGGTCAGCCGGTGAGCGCCGGGCGGCAGCGGCGAGGGCGGCACGAAAACCCATTCGCCGCGGATGTCGGCTCTGGCCTCGCCAAGAACCTGATCACCGCTCATGACGGTTACCGTGTCGCCCGGCGTGGCACGGCCGGCGATGACCGTATCGCCATTAGGGCTGACGCGGACGACGTCGAACGTGGGCCTGATGGACGGGCCGGGGCCCTCCGGTGTCTCGGCGGAAGGCGCCAGGGCGGCCGAATCCGCCGGCTGGGCGGTATCGTCCCGAGATGGAGGCGTCGCCGGACGAGGCAACAGTGCGAGATAGTTGAGGGCGATGGCGATCAGAACGACCAAGACACCGCAGATGGCGACCATCAGCGGCCGACTGAACCTGCCCGGAGTTTCGGAGGACAAGAGATTCATCGCGAATCCGATACGCCCGCATGCGCCGACCGACGCGCGATCGTCAGCACCCGATGACCCGCGTTTGCCGTTGCCGTCCTGTCGCGCGCTGCCCGCACGGGCGTTGCGCAATCCAGCAACGGGCCCAGTTGCCGGACCCTCGTGCGGAGCACACGGGCCTTCTCCGTTACGTTTCGGGACGACATCGACCACGTTCTCGGCGCCGGCAGTATCGCCGCCAGTAGCGATGCCTGGTGCGGATCGAGGCGGGCGGCGGGGATGCCGAAATAGGTCCGGGCGGCTGCCTCCGCTCCATAGATGCCGGCACCAAATTCGGCCACGTTCACATACACCTCAAGGATGCGCTGCTTACTCCAAAGCAGCTCGATCTGCGGCGTCATCCACGCCTCAATAACTTTACGCGGCCAGTTCCGGCCTGGCCACAACAGGATGTTTTTGGCCGTTTGCATGGTGATCGTGCTTGCCCCGCGAGGCTGCGCGCCGGACGCCCAAGCGTCGAACTGATCGGTCAGCGCATCGATATCGAAGCCGCGATGGCGGCAAAACCGATTATCCTCGGCAGCGATGACGGCGTAAATAAGATGGCGCGAAATGCGATGTAGAGGCTGCCACCGCTGGTGTATCGTTTCGCCCTCGAAGCGACGGATCACCATTAGCGGTGTCAACGGCGGGTTGATTACGGTATAAAGAACGATCGTCACGCTTGGGGTTAGCATGAGGCCGATGAGCGCAAGGATACCCAGGTGGCGTGCCCTTTCCCAACCCGTCGGCGACGCTCGTCGACGGGGAGAGGCACCCGCTCCGGATGTTGAGAACCGCGGCATTCGCGCGCATCTCCATAAGTGTCACACTTTGTAATAAACAGGCTGGATCATCGCCGCGCGACGCATTATGATGCAGATAGGAAACACTGAAAAAAAAAATGTTTTGGAGGACCCCTTGGGGAGGAAAACGTTAGCGCATAGCCGCTGCACACGATTGCCGGTTTACGGCAACGGAGGAGCCTCGGCGCTTGGGTGCGCGTTAACGCTTCGTTTACGCGGATCGCCGTTCAATGAGGCCGATCCAAGCGGGACATTCACCTCGGGCCCTATGGGCAGGGAGTGCCGCGGGGATACATTGGCGAGGTAACGAGCGACGAGCATGCAGAATCATATCCGATTAGTAAGCCCCACCGGGGTCGCCGCGGGGCAGTTCCGCCGATCTCACGTCGTCTGTCTCGGTGCTGCCTGGCGGCGGACATTTCAGGAAGAGCCCGCGCGTGACCTTCAGTGGCTGGGCATCGTTTTGTGTGCCGTGTCGGCGCTGGTCACGGTTGGGTCCTTGACCTATATCGCGACCCAAATGATCTGACGCGCCCGACGCGCAGCGCCGTGTTTGATTGAGCGGTTGGTGTTCGTCAGTCGGTGGCCGACCCACGGGCAGGTCATGGGGTGCGCCTAAGGTTTGCATCTAAATCAGTGGATGGTGGACGACCCCGGGCGGGAGAGTCCGTCTACCGCCAGGCGAACCGTCGGCAGGCTGGGGTGAATGCGCAGCACGGCTTCGAACGCGGCCAGCGCCGCATCCGGCCGGCCGTGGCGCAGACAGATCTGGGCAAAGCCGGAGAGGGCGCCGAAATGGCGCGGCTCCATGGACAGCGTACGTTCGATGTCGCGGATGCTGGCCGGGTCGTCGCCGAGCAGGAAATGAAGCGTCGCGCGCTTGTTCCATGCTTCCGGCCATAGCGGTGCGTCGCGAACGATGTCGTCAAGCAGAATACGGGCGTCGGCGTACCGGCGTCCGGCAACGGCGGCGATGGCTTGGTCCATGCGCGAGCGCAAGTCCCGGTCGGCGTGGAAGGTCCACAACGCCCAGATCTCGTCTTCAACATGATACGCGGCGGCGATCTCCTTCGTTTCAGCCAGCGTGCGAAACAGCGCGTCGAGTTGGAGGGGAAGGATTTCGATGGGCTGACAGTGTTCGCACGCGAGGATGCGCTTTAGCGCCCCGTCGATCATGCCCGCCTCCCGCGCCCGATCGGTCAATCTCACCTCCCGCACCCGAACGTTTGGCTGTCATCGCCGGCGAATTGGCGGTGTATTGTCTACCCGGTGTCGTCGTCGGGCAACGCACATTGTCGTGAGGCCGCGAGGGTCTTGAATCAGGCCTCGGCGCCGGTCGGCAGCGAAAGCACTTGCCCCAAATTGGGGCCGTGACGCATAAGAGGACCGGTAACGTTTTGGCTCTTGTCGCGGCTTTGGCCGTCGATGCCGGCCGCGTTACAGTCGGACAGGGGGTGTCCCGATACGGTTGTCGCGCCCGGTGCTGGTTCACCGCCACCGCAGGGGCGGCCGAGTGCCATCGAAGGTTCTAAGGGCTACAGTCATCACCGCGTGCCATCGGATCGCCGATCAGCCGATCCGCCGCCGCTGAATTAACGCGATCAAGGAGCAGCCAGTGAATATCTCGGTTTTCGGCCTGGGCTACGTCGGCGCCGTGACGGGCGCCTGCTTTGCCGAGTTGGGACACACCGTCGTCGGCGTCGACGTCAACCGGGGCAAGGTCGACATGTTCAACGCCGGACAGTCGCCTATCATCGAGCATGGTCTGCCGGAACGGATCAGCCGCGCCGTCGGCGACGGGCGCATACGCGCGACCGATGACACCGAGGATGCCATCGCGACGACGGACGTGTCGCTCATCTGCGTCGGTACGCCGAGCGCCCCGAACGGCTCGCTGTCGCTGGTGGCCGTCGATGCGGTGGTGAAGCAGATCGGCCAGGCGCTGCGGAAGAAGAAAGGCGATCATACCGTCGTCGTCCGCAGCACGGTGCTTCCCGGCACCACGGAAGAGCGGATCCAGCCGATGTTGATCGAGGCGTCGGGCCGCGCCATCGACAGCGGGCTCGAGATCTGCTTCAATCCGGAGTTTCTGAGAGAAGGCACCGCCGTAAAAGACTTTTACAATCCGCCGTTTACGGTGACCGGCAGCATCGGCGAGGCGGGCTATGCGGTCGTCGAGGCGATCTACGACGGCGTGTCCGCCCAGTCCTTCCGCACCGATTGCCGGTTGGCCGAATCGGTGAAATATTTGTGCAACGCCTACCACGCTCTCAAGATCACCTTCGCCAACGAGGTCGGGCGTTTGCTCAAGCATCACGGCGTCGATTCCCGCCAGGCGATGGAGATTTTCTGCGAGGACCGCATCCTGAACGTCTCCCGCGCCTACCTGCGCCCGGGATTCGCGTTCGGCGGCTCGTGTCTGCCGAAAGATCTGCGCGCGCTGCTCTACATCGCCAAGACCGCCGACGTGGCCCTGCCGATGCTCTCGCAGCTTCTGGCCAGCAACGACGCCCACATCGATATGGCCTATCGCATGATCGCCGACGGCGGTCGCGACAAGGTCGCCATCTTCGGATTGGCGTTCAAGCCGGGGACCGACGATCTGCGCGAATCGCCGCTGGTGGCGCTGGCCGAGCGCCTGATCGGCCGCGGCTTCGAGGTCGGCATCTTCGATAGCCACGTCGAGCTGGCGCGGTTGACCGGAGCCAATCAGGAATTCATCGATAAGGAGATTCCGCATCTGGAACGGCTGCTGGCGGCGACGCCCGACGCGGTTCTGGCCGATGCGAACACAATCGTCATCGGGCATGCGCGGCCGGAGGACGTCGCCGCCATTCGCGCCGTCGCCGCCGGGCGTCGGATCATCGACCTTCAAGGCGTCGCCGAACTTGCCGCTCTTGAGGGCGCTGACTACCAGGGGATGTGCTGGTAGACGGCCATCCGCCGGCCGCGCTCTCTTCCGGCGGGCGTCACGGACTTTACCGGCAGGCCGATCGTGCCGGCCCGTAACCGTCGGCCTCCGATGCATTCTGTTGTTGCGCCCAGCCCCTGACGCGTCAAGATTTGGGTTTCCACGCGCCGGTGCGAACCAACGCTCCAGCGGATGGGTCGGGACGAAGCCTGAACATGACGCAGGGTCCCCTGGACGTGCTCGAAACTGCCGCGGAATGGCGCCACGCCGGCCGGTCGGTCGCGCTCGCCACCGTGGTTGCGACCTGGGGGTCGTCGCCGCGGCCGGTGGGCAGCCAGATGGCCGTTAACGACGCTGGCCAATTCGTCGGTTCCGTGTCCGGCGGCTGCGTCGAGGCGGCGGTGATGGAGGAGGCGCGCAGCGTCATCGCCGAAGGCCGGCCGACGCTGGTCGAATACGGTGTCAGCAACGAGATGGCGTGGGACGTCGGGCTTGCCTGCGGCGGCTGCATCCGCGTCTTCGTGGAGCGTCTGGAATGAAGCACTGGGTTCTCGAGGCGCTGCTGGCCGCCCGAGCGGCGCGCGCGTCCGTGGCCGTGCTGACCCGGCTTGCCGATGGTACCCAGTCGCTGCTGTTCGCGGCCGGCGGCGCGCAGGGCGATCTGGAACTGACCGAGAGCGATCTGGCCGGGACGGCGCAAGCCATCGACGAGGATCGGAGCACCATTCTCGACAGCGCTGGCGGCGAGTTGTTCGTTCATGTCTTCAACCCGCCGCCGCGCCTGATCGTCGTCGGCGCCGTTCACATTGCCGAGCCGCTGGTGCGCATTGCAGCGCTTGCCGGCTACGACATCACCGTTATCGATCCGCGGCGCGCCTTTGCCGAGCGCGACCCATTCGAGGGCGTTGCCATGCGCACCGACTGGCCGGACGGGGCGTTGACGGAACTGGCGCCCGACCGGCGGACCGCCATCGTGACGCTGACCCACGATCCCAAACTCGACGACCCGGCGCTGGCGACGGCGCTGGCGACTCCCGCTTTCTACGTCGGCGCGCTCGGCAGCCGCAAAACCCAGGCGGAGCGCCTTGAGCGGCTTCGGCAACTGGGGGTGACGGATGAGGCGCTGGCGCGGGTGCGCGGCCCTGTCGGCCTGCCCATCGGGGCGCGGACGCCGGCGGAGATTGCGGTCTCGATCATGGCCGAGGTCACTCAAGCGCGCCGGTCGGCATCATGATGTTCGGCCCCACCCCGGTTGACGAGGCCGTCGGCGCGATCCTCGCCCATGGCGTTACCGGTCATGGTTTTGTGTTCAAGCGCGGACGCGTCCTCAGCCCGGCGGACCTGGGCCGCCTGCGTGACGCGGGGCACGCGACGATCGTCGTGGCGCGGCTGGAGGAGGACGACGTTGCCGAGGACGAGGCGGCCGCGCGCATCGCCCGCGCCATCGCCGGACCGGGTTTGGTCGTCGGCGACGCGTCGACCGGCCGCTGCAATCTGCGCGCCGTCGTCGCCGGTCTCGCCGTCATCGATGAGCGCGCCGTCCACCGCATCAACCGCCTGCACGAGGCGCTGACGGTCGCCACCGTCGCGCCGGACGCGGTTGTCCGAGCGGGCGCGCGGGTGGCGACGGTGAAAATCATTCCCTTCGCCGCCCCGGCCGAGGTGGTCGCCGAGGGCGAGGCTCTTGCCGCCCGGCGGCCACCGGTGCTGCGGCTGGCCGGGTTCCGCGCCCGGCGGGTGGGGCTGATTCAAACCCGCGTGGCGACAACGAAAGAATCCGTGCTGGAGTCGACGGTCGCGGTGACGGCGGCGCGACTTGCCGCTCTCGGCGGCGAGCTGGCCTCGGCGGAAACCGTCGAACACACCGTTGACGCGGTCGTCACGGCGCTGCACCGGCTGGCGGCGGACGGATGCGACCCGATCATCGTCGCCGGCGCATCGGCGATCCTCGATCGCCTGGATGTCGTACCCGCCGCGTTGACCGCTGTGGGCGGGGACCTGATCCACCTGGGCATGCCCGTGGAGCCAGGCAATCTGCTGCTCCTCGGCCGCCTGGGCGACGCCGCCGTGATCGGGCTGCCCGGCTGCGCCCGCTCGCCGGTGCTGAACGGCGCCGATTGGGTTCTGCGGCGGCTGTTCGCCGGCCTGCCGATAGGGCGTGAGGAGATCGTCCGCATGGGCGTCGGCGGCCTTCTCGCCGGCAGCGAGAGCGGTCAGGCGAAACCCGCCAAATCATCGTTGCCGCTTGCGCCAGGAAAGCCGCGGGTGGCAGCCATTGTGCTCGCCGCCGGGCAGGGGGCCCGTGCCGCGCCGGTCAACAAGCTGCTCACCCCGATCGACGGCCGGCCGGTCATCGTTCGTGCGGTGGAGGCGGCGCGTGGCTCCGCTGCCGAGGCGGTGTTCGTCGTCGTCGGTCACGAGGCGGCACGGGTTCGCGCGGCACTGGAGGGACAGCCGGTGACCATCGTCACCAATGACGATCATGCGCAAGGTCTGTCGAGCTCGCTTCGGGCAGGCCTGGCGGCGCTGCCCGAGAGCGTCGACGCAGCCATCGTCCTGCTCGGTGATATGCCCTATGTCAGCGCCGGCCATATCGACCGCTTGATCGCCCGGTTCGATGCGGCGGCGGGCCGGGAGATTTGCGTGCCGCTGCGCCACAGCCGGCGTGGCAATCCGGTGTTGTGGGGGCGGCGCTGCTTCGACGCGCTTGCCGGACTCAGCGGCGATCGCGGCGGCCGGACGTTGTTCGGTCCCTTTGCCGACCGCATCGTCGAGGTGCCCATGAACGATGACAGCGTTCTCATCGACATCGACACCCCCTACGACTTGGCCCGCGCCCGCGCCGGAACCCTACTTCGGGGCGCCTGAGGCGCATTTCCGCTCAATCGTCGATGGTGATCCGCGGCTCACAAGTCACGGGGAAATTGACTGAGTTGGCGATGAAGCACTGGCCGTGCGCCTGCGCATGAAGATCGGCGGCGAGCGTCCGATCGCTGCCGGCGGCAAGTCGCACGCTGGGACGCATCACGGCGCCGACGAAATGGCCGCCGTTTTTTCGGTCCTCGACCAACGTGGCCTCTGCCTCGTCCAGATAGGCAGTAACGCGAACGCCGGCCTTTGAGCAAAGCGCCAAGTACCACAGCATATGGCAGGCGGAGAGTGACGCCAGAAGCATCTCTTCCGGATTGTGCCGCCCCGGGTCGCCGAGAAACGCCGGATCCGAAGAGCCGGCGATTGTGGGTTTGCCCGCGATGACGATGTCGTGATCGCGGCTGAACGACCGCAGTTTGGCCGTGCCGTCGCCGTGGTTGCCCGTCCAGCGGATGGTGGCGTGATAGCTGTGAGTGGGTGCGTCGGTCATCGTGTGTCCTCGTTCGTGTGATTGGCGCGAAAGACTGCGGGGAGAGTGTCAATCAGTATGCTCTTGAGATGCGCCGTTGAGGGACTCGCGACGCGGTTTCCATGGTGCAGGCATAGCTCGATGCAGGGCAGCGGCGGCAGACCGAAGCGCTCGTCAAGGACAACGAGAGTTTCTGGCGGGCTCACGGCCGTTCGTACGGTGAGCCCCAGACCTGCCGCGACGGCAGCCCACACGCCGCCCAGGCTTTCGGAGGTGAAATCAACCTGCCAGGAGCACCCGGCGTCATCAAGTGCCTCGAGCGCGTGATGGCGGAAAATGCACGGTGCCGCGAAAGCGACAAGGGGCACCGGTCCGTTAAGGGTTGGCGTTGAGTCGCGTCGACCAATCCAGGCCAAGCGAACCCGCGCCAGTATGTTGGCGTCAGCCCTCTCACTGGCACCAAAGGCCAGCACCAGGTCGAGCTGGCCACGGTCGAGCCGCTCAAGCAGGGCTACCGTCCGGTCGACTCCGGCTTCGATCCGCACCTTCGGGTGTGCCCGCTTGAAACGGCCGAGCACGGCCGGCAGCCAGCTCTCGGCGAAGTCGCTCGGCATGCCGAAACGGACGATGCCTTCGGCGTCGCCGCCGCCGGCCGCGATCAGCGCTTCGTCATTGAGGTCGAGGATACGGCGCGCGTAGCGCAGGACCGTATCGCCCGAATCGGTCAGCGCCAATTGCCGTCCGCTTTTCCGGAAGAGTGGACGGCCCACCTGGTCTTCCAGCTTGCGAAGCTGCTGACTAACGGCCGATTGCGATCGCCCGACGCTGTTCGCGGCGCCCTGTAGCGTACCGAGATCGTGCAGGCAGACGTACGTTCGCAGGACGTCCATGTCCAGATTAGTGCGAATCAATGTTCTGTTTTTCTGAAGCATTATTAATAAAGTATCAAATTTTCCGAACTGATCAACGTTGTTATGGTTATCGTGATAAACGCACGGACACCTTGTGTTGGAGATAGCCATGCCCTTTATCCGAGTATCCGTTTCCGGACCGACCCTGACGCCGCAACACATCGAACGGCTGCAGACCGGCGTGACGGACCTGATGGTTTCGTCCCTTGGCAAAAGGCGGGAACTGACCAGCGTTCTCATCGAGCAGCCGCAGGGCGGCGGTTGGTCGATCGGTGGCGCGCCGATGGGTGTCGCCGCTCACCTGAACGCAAAGATCACCCGCGGCACCAACTCGACGGCCGAGAAGGCGCGGTTTGTTGCCGAGGCGATGGCCCTGCTGCGCACGGTTGTTGGCGATGCCCTCGACGACCGCACGTACGTTGTTGTCGACGAAATTACCGGTGATGCGTGGGGATACGGCGGCCAGACACAAGATCACCGTCAGGAGTTCGCCGCCGCGGCGGCCGCGGCGCCATCCGGGTAGGCACCGACGGCCATCGACGGCTGTGGATCAGGTGCTGGCAATACGAGCGCGGGCGCGGCGGTCCTTGAGGACGGAATCAACGTCATGCCGCCCGCGAGGTAGCGGCTGCCGGCGGCGCCGCGATGGGCCGTCGGCGCCTCCTCAAGCGAGGCCCGCGCGGCAATAGTCGAAGGCGTGCATGCTCAGGCCACTCCGACGTGCACGACGCAGGCACCGCACGGGCTGATGCCGCAACCGACATGGGTGCCGATCAGCCGCAGCTGCTTGCTCACGCATGGCCCACCGGGCCGAGCGTGCGCTCGACGTCGCGTGTCGCAGCGAGCGCCGCGTTGACGAGATCGGCCGAGAGGCTGTCGGTCACCTCTCGCGGCGTGTCGATCATCGTCGCGCGGACGGCGAGCGCCATCGCCACCGCCTGCAGCATGTCGCCGTTGCTGGTCGCTGGGTCGAGCCGCACTTTGGAGTAGAGGGCGTTCAGCACCGCCGAGAGAATCTGTGCTACACGGCTGGGCGAGACAGTTTCGGGATGGAAAGGGAACGCGATGTCGACGCGCTCGCCGGTCGCCGTGTGGACACGATAGGGGAGAATACTTTCCATCCGGCTTCTCCTGTTTCGCTGGTGTTGCTCCTGAGGAACGAGCGGATGCGTGGGTGGATGGCACGACGACCATGACGCTCGATACCGTGCAGGAAAGGTCATGACCATCATCCTGCAAGCCCGGGCCGGCGGCACTCACCGTCAGACTGGACGCGCTGGTGCTTATTATGGAAGTATGGAATGCGAAACAGTCGCAGCGCCGGAGTTTTGCGGGATGATACCGACGCGTCGAAAGTACAACCATGCGCCCCGGCGCTCCCCCTTCGCCGCTGTAGTCTTCGGCATCATTGTCGTTGCTCTTACGGCCTGTGGGTCGACGGGCGATGCCGTCGCCGGACCACGCGTGCCGATGGAGTGTGTACCATTCGCGCGCGCCGTTTCCGGGGTCGATATCCGGGGTAATGCCGCCGATTGGTGGCGAAAAGCCGCCGGCCGTTATGAACGGGCGCGGACCCCCGACGTGGGCAGCGTGATGGTGTTTCAACGTTCCCAGCGCCTGGCCAACGGCCACGTCGCCGTCGTCTCGCAGGTCATCTCCGATCGCCAGGTTCTCCTCACCCATGCCAACTGGGTGCCCAGTCGGGTCAGCACCAACGTCTCCGCCATCGACGTTTCGCCCAACAACGACTGGTCGCAGGTGCGCGTGTGGTGGCCACCGACAGAGCGGATGGGCGCCAGGACGTATCCGACGTATGGGTTCATACGGCCCCATCGGCCGCTGTCGACGGACCGTATTTCGGCTCAAGCCGGGCGGATCATCCAGACCGCATCCCGCTGAGCGGCTTCGGCATCAGCCAGCGGTGGATGCGGTCAATCGACGTCGGCTTCGAACGGATTGGGCCGCACCGCGTCCGCGCCGATCGGGTTCTGCGTGCCGATATAATACAAGAGCGTTCCATTGTCGTCGCAGATTGGACGGATGCGCAGACGGTTCCAGAACGGTGAGCCGTCCTTGCGATAATTCAGAACATCGATGGTGATCGAGTTTTTCGTCTCCACGGCGCGGCGGATCGCCTGCACGGCCTTGGGATCGGTCTCCGGCCCCTGCATGAACCGGCAGGTGCGGCCCAGGACCTCGGCGGGCGGGTAACCGGTCTGCGCCTCGAACTCTTCGCTGACATAAATGATAGGCATGCCGGGCATGGAGGGGTCGGATATGATCACACTCCTGTCCAACTCCTCGTCGTCGAGCAGCGCTTGCTTCGATAGATCGCCGTGTCCGCCTGCCATCGTTGCCGTCCTCCCCCCCGAGCTTCACCGATCCTGCGACCGGGAGCCGTCCGGCGCAACCGTTTCGCGCCCGCCGCCGTCCATCGGCAGGCCGCGCCGTTTCCAGCCGGCCATCTGTCCACGCAGATAGACGATATTGCGATAGCCCAGCAATCGAAGCTGCACGGCCGCCATGCCGGCGCGCGGGCCGTGGGCACAGGTAACGACGATGGGCGCATCGACGCCGCCCGGAATCTCGCCTCGGCGCTGCCACACCGTGTGATACGGAATGTGGATGGCGCCGGGGATATGGCCGGCCGCGTATTCGTTGGTGGTCCGGACATCCATGATCCGTGGGGCGTCACCCCCGGCAATTGCCGACGCCAGCGCCTCGGGCGTGATCCGCCGGTGATGGGCACCGATCGTCGCCACCATGAGCAGGCCGATGACACCGATTGCGGCAATGCCGACCGCCGTGGGATGCTGTGTAAGCAATGAGTCGACCTCCGTCATTCGATTATCGAAAGCCCGTTGATGTTTCGAGCCGGTCCGTCACACCATATGACAGCAGAATACCGGCACGCCCTGCACTGAATCGGTCAATGATCGGCTCGCATTTCCGCCGCTTTTCCAGACATGCTAAGATGTTCATCAAGTGCTTGCGCTTGCCGATCGGTCAATGCCAGCAAACATAATGGGTGATTTTGTCGTGGATGCGCCGGGGGACGGGCCGGCGGACGTGCCGGGCGCGCCGCGACCTGAGGTGCGTCGGCATCCGCAAACCCGCGCCCCGGTTGGCGCGATGACACCGCAAGGGCTGCCCAGTGAGTAACGAAACACCCGGACGCCGTCTTGTCGCAATCGTGTGCATGATGCTCGTGGCGGGCGCCGCGTCGGACGGTCGTGCCGCGGCGGAGGCGCCGGCGGCTCGCGCGGTCATCGTCGCGCCGGCCCGTCAGACCGCGTTTGTCGATCGTATCGAGGCTCTCGGCACCACGCGAGCGAACGAGACCGTGCAGATTACGTCGAACGTCACCGAAAAAGTCGCCGATATTCGCTTTGATGACGGCCAGCGCGTCGCGGCCGGGGACATTCTGGTGGTTCTCACAAAATCCGAGGAGGTAGCCGATCTGGGGGCGGCCGAGGCAGTCCTGGAGGAGCGCCGGGTCGCCTACGAGCGGGCTCAGAAATTGGAGAGCATGAACTTTGCCAGCACGGCGACGCTCGACGAGCGGCGCGCCGCGCTGCGCGGGGCGGAAGCCAACATCACCATGATCCAGTCGCACATCGACGACCGGGTCATCGAGGCACCCTTCGGCGGCGTCGTCGGACTGCGCAACATCAGCGTTGGCGCTTTGGTCGAGCCGGGCGATCTGATCACCACCCTTGATGACCTCAGCGTGATCAAGCTCGATTTCAGCGTCCCAGCGACGTACCTCGCCGAATTGCAGCCTGGCCTGAAGATCGTTGCGACGTCGAGCGCCTTCGGCAGCCGCCCGTTCGATGGTGAGGTTCAAAGCGTCGATTCCCGCGTCGATCCGGTCACGCGGTCGATCGTCGCGCGCGCCGTGCTGCCCAACGACGACGGGGTCCTCAGACCCGGTCTGCTGATGACGGTCACGTTGCTCAAACAGCCGCGCACCGCCATCCTCGTGCCCGAGGAGGCGCTTATTCCGCAGGGCCGGCAAAATTATGTCCTGGTGGTTGACGAAGACGGCGAAGGCGCTGGCGTCGATAGCGGCACCGTCGTCCGGCGAGAGGTGACCATTGGCAGCCGGCAGAAAGGCGACGTGGAGATTCGCGACGGGCTCGACGTCGGCGAAAAGGTCGTTACTCACGGCACTATGCTGGTCCGCCCCGGACAGCGCGTGACCATTCGCGCCGTCGAGGAGACCGACCAGCCGCTTGACCGGCTGCTCGCTCCGTCGGACGCTCAGCCCCCGGTTGTACGGCAGAATCGGACCTGACGGTGATCCTGTCGGACATTTCTGTCACCCGGCCGGTCTTTGCCACGGTCATCAGCCTGCTGCTTATCGCCTTCGGGCTGGTCGCCTATGATCGGCTGCCGCTTCGCGAGTATCCGGACATCGACCCGCCGGTGGTGTCCATCCGGACCGAATACCCGGGCGCGGCCGCCAATGTGGTCGAGACGCGGATTACGGAGATCATCGAGGACCGGATCGCCGGCATCGAGGGCATCCGGTCGATCGCGTCGATCAGCCAGGACGGCCGCTCGGTCATCACCATCCAATTCGATATCGACCGCGACGTGGACGCAGCGGCCAACGACATTCGTGACCGGGTTGCCGGCGTGTTTGACGATCTGCCGGACGAGGCGGACCCGCCCGACATTCGCAAGGTCGATAACGACGAAGACGTGATCATGTGGTTGAACCTGACCAGCGACCGCATGACCGTTCTCGAGCTGACCGATTATGCCGAACGCTACTTGACCGACCGGTTTTCGGCCCTCAACGGCGTTGCCCGGGTCCGCATCGGCGGCGGCTTGAGCTACGCCATGCGGATCTGGATCGATCGTACCGCGCTGGCCGCCCGCGGCCTCACCGTCATCGACATCGAGGATGCGCTCAGGGCCGAAAACGTCGAATTGCCGGCCGGCAGCATCGAGTCCGACGAACGAGAATTCACGGTGCGGGTCGAGCGCGGCTTTCTCACCGCCGACGACTTTCAACAGCTGGTCCTGAGCCGGGGAAGCGATGGCTATCTGGTGCGGCTGAGCGATGTCGCCCGGGTCGAGAAGGGCGCCGTCGAGGACCGCACGTTTTTCCGCGGCAACGGCGTGCCCATGGTCGGCATCGGCATCATCAAGCAGTCTCAGGCCAACACCATTGCCGTCGCCGATGCCGCTCGCGCCGAGGCCGCCCGGCTGAACACCAGCCTGCCCGAAGGCATGGAGATCAAGCAGAGCTTCGACAGCAGCGTCTTTATCCGCCAGGCGATCAACGAGGTGTACAAGACCTTGGCTATCGCCGTGTGCCTGGTCGTGCTGGTGATCTTTTTGTTCCTGGGCAGCGTGCGGGCGATGCTGATCCCCGCGGTGACGGTGCCGGTCTCCATCGTTGCCACGTTCATCGTCCTCTACGTTCTCGGCTTTTCCGTCAATCTGCTGACTCTGCTGTCGCTGGTGCTGGCGATCGGCCTGGTCGTCGATGATGCCATCGTCGTCCTGGAGAACGTCTATCGGCGCACGCAACTGGGCGAGACACCGCTGGTCGCCGCCTACCGGGGGACGCGACAGGTCGGCTTCGCCGTCATTGCGACGACGGTGGTGCTGATCGCCGTGTTCGTGCCCATCGCGTTTCTGGAGGGGGACGTCGGGCGGCTGTTCTCGGAGTTCGCGCTGACCATGGCGGCGGCAGTAGGGTTCTCGAGCATCGTTGCCCTGACCTTGTCGCCCGCGCTGGCGTCTAAGCTGCTGAAAAGCGGCACCCAGCCGTCGGCGACCGGCGGCGCGCTTTCCCGCGCGTCGGCCAGTCTGCAACGGCGCTACGAGCGCGTCCTGACGGTGGCTTTGCGCCGTCGCGTCGTCGTCGTCGCGGTTTTCTTGGTCCTCCTCGCCGCCGCGGTCGGCGTGTTCCGGCTGCTGCCGAGCGAATACGCGCCGAGGGAAGATCGGGGCGCCTTTTTCCTCCTGGTCAACGGTCCGGAGGGGGCGTCTTATGCCTACATCGAAGAATACATGGACGAGATCGAGCGCCGGCTGATGCCACTGGTCGACAGCGGTGAGGTCAGCCGATTGCTTGTCCGGGCGCCGCGGCAGTTCGGCATTCTGGAGACCTTCAACAGCGGCATCGTGGTCTTCGTTCTCGACGACTGGGGCAAGCGGCGCTCCGGATGGGAGATCATGGACGATGTGCGGGCGCGCGTCGCCGATCTGCCGGGCGTACAGGCGTTTCCGATCATGCGCCAGGGCTTCGGCGGCGGCACCCAGAAGCCGGTGCAGTTCGTGATTGGAGGCGGTAGTACTTATGAAGAGCTTGCCAGCTGGCGCGACATCATGCTCGCCGAGATCGAGAAGGACAACCCGGGCCTAATCGACATCGACTACGACTACAAGGAAACCAAGCCGCAGTTCCGGATCAACATCGACCGCGACCGTGCCGGCGATCTGGGCGTGACCGTCGGCAACATCGGGCGCACGCTGGAAACCATCCTCGGTTCGCGCCGAGTGACCACCTACATCGACGCCGGCGAGGAATATGACGTCATTGTCGAAGGCGAGCGCGAGGTGCAGCGGACGCCGACGGCGATCGACAACATCTATGTCCGATCCGACCGGACTGATCGTCTCGTGCCGCTCTCCAATCTCGTCACCATCGAGGAGATGGCCGATTCCAACACGCTCAACCGCTACAACCGGGTGCGGGCGATCACTCTGGAGGCGGGTCTCGCCGATGGCACATCGCTGGGCGAGGCGCTGGCCTATCTGGAGGGACTGGTCCGCGACCATCTGCCGGAGACGGCGATTATCGACTACCGGGGCGAGTCTCAGGATTTCCGCGACACCAGCGGCTCGATCGTGTTCGTGTTCGCCCTCGGGATCGTGGTCGTGTTCCTTGTTCTTGCGGCGCAGTTCGAAAGCTGGATCCACCCGCTGGTGATCATGCTGAGCGTGCCGCTCGCTGTCGCCGGCGCACTGGTCGGCCTCCACGTCACCGGCAACACGCTCAACATCTACACCGAGATCGGGCTGATCATGCTCGTCGGACTGGCGGCGAAGAACGGCATTCTCATCGTCGAATTCGTCAACCAGCTGCGCGACGGCGGCGCCGACTTCGACACAGCGCTCCACGAGGCATCGGCGGTTCGTTTCCGGCCGATCCTGATGACCGGCGTGACCACGGCGGCGGGTGCCGTGCCGCTCATTCTCGGGTCGGGCGCCGGCGCCGAAACCCGCGCCGCGATCGGCATCGTCGTGTTCTCTGGCGTCATCGCCGCGACCGCCTTTACGCTGTTCATCGTGCCGGTCGCGTACAGCCTGCTGGCGCGCGGCACCGGGTCGCCGGGCGCAATCAAACGCCGCCTGGAAGAGGAGATGGCCGAGGCGCCAACCGACATCGATGTCGAAGCTCCCGGGGACGACGATCGGGCCGCCGGCACCGCCCGTCCTCCCGCTCTCGTCGACCGGCCGGCCGCGGAGTAGGGATCGGCACGCATCCGCCCACGTCACCGGTTGATCATGCTGGCGAGTTGGTCGGCACTGAACAGGCGCGCCACCGTCAGGCCCTGGACGATGATGGAAAATGCTACGACCCCGTAGGTCATGAGCACGATGGTGTCTTTTTCCGAGCTGTCGGGCAGTGACAGCGCCATCGCGATCGCCAATCCGCCGCGCAAGCCGCCCCAGGTGAGAAGGTTGGCCAGCCCACACGTATCCGCCTTAAGCGCGCCGACGGCTAACAGCGCCTGTAACGGCCCGTAGACGCTGAGCCATCGCGCGCACAGGCAAACGGCTATGGCGGCAAGCGCGACAACGGCGGTCGGCAATCCCGGCGTATCGAGCGGGACGACGGCAATGTGCAATCCGATCAGAACGAACAGCACCGCGTTCAGACTTTCGTCGATGGCTCGCCAGAAGGTTTTCAACGGCACGCGTTCTCTCCGCTCCAGATGCGGCATGGTGAGGTTCCCGGTCACCAGTCCGAGAACCACGGTGGCAATGGGGCCGGACACCTCGACGTGCTCCGCCGCCGCATAGGTCAGGGCGACGATGGACAGCGATAGCAGCACCTGGGTGCCGTAGTCCTCCTGCGTGCGGCGGAGCGTGTGATTCATGATGGCGGCGGCGGCGGCACCGAGGGCAACGCCGCCCAGCACTTCGCGCAGGAACATCACAAGCGCGTCTCCGGCGGTCGGGTTGGCGGTGCCGAGTGCAATGGTCAGGGCAATCGAAAAGACGACGACGCCAACACCATCGTTGAACAGCGACTCGCCATTAATGACCGCTTCCAACCGCGGCGGCAGGCCAACGTTTCCGAGAATCGCGAGCGCGGCGATGGGATCCGTCGGTGAGATCAGCGCGCCGAACACGATCGCGTAAATGAGGCCGATGCCTATACCGAACAACGCGAACAGGCTCCACACGCCCAATGCCACCAGCACCGCGCCGATCAGCGTGCCGCCTATGGCGAGGGTCAGGATCACCCATTTTTCCTGACCGAGCGTGCGCGCCTTCACGTTGATGCTGCCGGCGAACAGCATGAAACACAGCACGCCGTTGAGGAGCGTCGAGTCCAGGGACAGCTCTTTCACGAAGGCGCGAAAGCCGGTTAGATCGCCAAAGATGCCTATGGCGTCGGCGACGCCGACAACCACCGTGAGCCCGAGGGCCAGTACCATAAGCCCGATCGTCTGTTGCAGGCGCACGTAACCCTCGTTGATGTACGCCAGCGCGGCGGTAAGGCCGAGAATGAGAGCAACGGTCAGAAACGGGCTCACGCGGTAAGACCCCCGTGTTTACATGCGTATTCAGGATCGGTCGACCGGCCACCGCCACGGGCCGCGCCAACGGCAGGCCGCAGCGACAAATCGCCGGCACGCTGTACGGGCGTTGGGCGACGCGCGAAGACAGCGCGGGCGGCTCGCGCAATCTTACTTAAGCGTCACCGGTCTGGCGCTGACCGCTTGGCCCATGTGCTCGACCAGCGGCGGCACCATCGCTTTGGCGACAGAAAGCGAATCCTGGGTCGGCATTTGGGCGGTTACGGAGCCCTGCCACACCGGCACTTCGCTGCTGCTGGTGAGAATGAACGACAGGCCGTAATTGGATTGACCGTTGTCGTCGCCGCCTTCCAGTGGGATCGTCACCTCCGGAGCGACTTGCGATTCGACCGAGACGTCGTCGTCCTGGTCTCGCGGCGCGGCGTCCAGGTCCTCATCGCCGGCGCCGATTTCGGTGGCGGTTTCGAAGGTGTTCGGCGCCTGGTCCTCCGTCTGAGCCGACAGCTCGGTGGTGAAGGAAAGGGTGTACTGATCGCCGTCCGGACGAACGGTGTAGCCGCGCGCCTCCAGTGTTTTTACGATGAAATTTTGCACGTCTTCACTGATCTCGTCGAAGCTGAGAGGCACGACCGAAATCGATGAGCCTTTCAGGGAATTGAGGCTGCCGACGCTCTTCAGCGTTCCGACCGCCGGCTCAACCAGATCAGCGGTGGCGGCTCCGCAAAGAAACATTAGAAGACCCAGCGTCGACGTGGTCCGGCCAGCCTTGGTGGAAAGAATGCGCATGTGATGCCTTTCTGGGCGGGGTGGATCGTAAAGGGCTTGTTGCGGCATAAGCCGTCATCCGGCGGGAAGCATAGGCGATCGCGGGCCATCGGGATATTGGTGATCACGCCGGCGTAACGACGAGGATGGAGACAATGGAGACTGCGAAACGATACGCGCTGGCGACAGCGCGCAATCGGGAGCCCATCGGTGACGTGCTGAGGGCGGTTTTACCGGCCGAGGGGGCGATTCTCGAAATCGGCGCCGGCAGCGGCGAGCATGCGATCGCATTCGCCGCCGCCTTTCCCGGCGTGATCTGGCAGCCGACCGATGCCGATCCCGAATGCCTTGCCAGCATCGCCGCCTGGCGGGCCGAGGCCGACCGTCCCAACCTGCGGCCGCCTTTTTATTTGGACGTTCGGCATCATCCGTGGCCTGCTGGCGCTGGCGGCCCGTCCACGTACGACGCGGTCGTCAGCATAAACATGATCCACATCGCGCCATGGGAGGCCTGCCAGGGCCTGATGGCCGGTGCCGCGACCGCCTTGCGAAACGATGGCGCGCTTATGCTCTATGGCCCGTTCATGATCGGCGGTCGCCACACCGCGCCGTCCAACGCGCTCTTCGACGACAGCTTGCGAGCGATGGATGCGCGGTTCGGCGTGCGTGATGTCGATGCCGTAGCGGCAGAGGCGGAATCGCAGGGGCTGACACTGGAACGCCGGGTGACGATGCCGGCCAACAATCTCTCACTGATCTTCCGCCGCCGGTCGCAAGCTGGCGGTTCGGATACCGATGGTTCTTAGCGCCACCATGCCCGGGCGCCCGCCTAAGAGCGCCGGGATGGGCCGGACTATGGCCAACTCAAAGCAATAGCGGGCGGCCGCCTATCGATGCGCGGCCGTGCGTGATCAGCGAAAGTCCTAGGCGTCGATCAGAACCAGTAGTGTGGCACGCCCGCGATGCGGCATTCGCCGGTTGTGTAGACGCTCGTAATGCCGCAGTTCTCCCACATCTCGATGGCGATATTGTCGCCCTCGCACTGCGGCGGTTCACCATAAAAGCGATAACCGGAAACGATGTTCTCGCCCTTGTGGTCGAAATTGTCAGCCTGCCATTGCGTGTTCTTCAGTTTTGCCATGTCAAGACCGAGGGCCTTCAACTGGGCGGAAACAACCGGCTCGCATTTTTGCGGTTCGCCGGGATTGTACTCGCCCGCATGGACCGACGTTATGGCGACCGCAGAAAACGCGAGCGCCAGCATTGCGTTAACGACTGACTTCATTTTCAACCTCTTCTTCAGGTGTTCGTTATATCGACGAGACCGTAGGACATGGGCCGACCAGAGCGCAAGCAATCCGCCGTGCGAGAGCGTGCTTTCGTTCGGAGGCGGAACATGCAAAGCTGCGGCCAACCATCGTGAATAAATGATAAATGGAGGTCTTATAGGGCGGCGAAGAAGGAAATGGCCAGGGAATTGATGATATCCATGAAAAACCCGCAGGCCAACGGGACGATAATAAAGGCTTTCTGGGCCCGTCCGTATTGTTTGGCGACGGCGGTCATGATCGCCATCGTCGTTGCCGTCGAGCCCAGCGACATTCCGACAAAACCAGCCGAGAGCACCGCCGCTTCATAGTCCCGGCCCATGATGCGGTAGACGACCGTGCACGCATAGGCGACGGCGAGCAGCGCTTGCAGCACAATCATCACCAGTAGAAAGATCAGCATGCCACCCTGGATGGACCACAACTGCATGCTCATCAGGGTCATCGTGTAAAATAGGCCGAGGCTGACGTCGGCGATGAGCGACAGGCACTGGTCGCTGCCCGGCGAGTTCAGCGTTGGCGCCACCCGGTTGAGGACATTGCCGAGAACAATTCCCGCCGCCAGGCACGAGACGTAGAGCGGCAGACGCGCGCCGGCGGCGGAAAGGCCAAGGTCGAGGAGTTGGCCAAGGACGATCGCCAGGTGAATGCGGAGCAGCGCCAGAAGAAAAGCCCGATAGTCGAGTTGCGGTGACCGGGCGTCACGCGAGATGCCGACATGAAGGTTGGCACTTTGACCGGGCGACGTCAGCCGGTGGCGGCGGACGAGGAATTTGGCCACCGGCCCGCCCAGGCAACACGCGGCGATCAGCCCCAGCATATTCGCGCCGACGCCAAGCCGCGACAGATTTTCCAGGCCGAAGCGCTGTTCGAACAGGGGCGCCCAGGCTACGGAGGTTCCCGACCGGCCCGTCAGCGCCATGGAACCGGCGACGATGCCCAGTTTCGGATGATGGCCAAACGCCGATGCGATTGCCATGCCCGCGGTGTTTTGTATGAGGATGAATACCGATGCCAGGATGACGATAACGGCCAAGGGGCGTCGGTACGCCGCGATGTCGCGCACGTTCGAGAGGAGACCGAGGGCGGAAAAGAAGTAGGCGAGAAAGAGATCGCGCCGATAAATGTCGAATCGGACTTCGATATCGGAAATGCTGTAGAGCAGCGCTAACGCTATGGCACAGATGAATCCTCCGACCACAGATTCGGGGATGCTGTAGTCCCTCAGCGGTTTCGAGCGGTTGACGATGGCGCCGCCCAGAAAAAACACGCAGATGGCGATCGTCGCGGTCCCGAACGGGTCGATATCGAGGATCATGACCTAATTCCGGTGGGGTCACGGGCGCGGTGCGGGCCGCTGCCGATGCGGCCCGACCGATCGACGAGCATGAAAACCAACCTTACGGGTTACGGGCTGCTGCTGGCCGGGTCGGTGGATGACACGCCGTTGTCGCCCAGCCACGTCAGCGTCCGGCGCTCCAGATACGCGTAGAACGGGTTGTTCCGCAAGCGGATCAGCCAGTCGGCGGGGAACAACAGCAGGCCCCGTTCGCCTTCGATGGCGAATTCGCCGAGAAACACCAAGTCGCTGCCGGGCGGGCGCTCGCGTCCGTAGAGGGGATCGTCGGGCGGAAACGGCAGCGCGATGTGGGAGAGGGAAATAACGCTGGGCGGCCAGGAAACACCGAGAAACTCGGTCGTCGACTCGCTGGAATAGGGTGGTTTATGGCGGGCGACGGCCAGGCGGCTACCCGGGTTTTCGTTGGCGACCAGCGTCAGCGCGAACGGCAAGGCGCCATCGTTCATCAGACGTGCGGTCAGCGGGCCGGGGTCGTCGATCATCACCGTCGAGCGGACGTCCTGTCGGTTGACGTCGAACAGCACCATCTCGTGCCGGTTGGACGCAAGATGTTCGAGCAGATTGTCTACCACGGCGGTGGTTGAAACTGTGGCATCGACACTCGACAGGAACACCAGGGTCGATGGAAAATCGGCGATGAGACCCGCTGACGCGCGTGTCTCGATGCGCCGCTTCACCGATCGCGTCAGGCGGTGGACCTGGTAGGCGGCGTTGCTGGAAAAGGAATTGTACCGGAACGGATCGAACTCCGGCAGAATCTGGGTCCAGGCAAGCGGTTCCAGCCCCGGAATGCCGGCGAGCCAATCCTTGAGCCGGGCCAGCCCGGCGGCGGGGCTGACGGCGATGGAGGGAGAAATCAGCACCAGGCTCGCCGGCACGGGCGACACCTGGCCGTCCAGCGCGTTCAGCGCGTAGTCGAGGGCCAGCGCCGCGCCGTTCGAATATCCGACGATGTGAAGCGGCACTCCGTTTGTTGCGGCCGAAAGGTGCTCGGCGCCGATGAGCGCCGCGGCCGCCATGTCCTCCCAGGTGACGGTAGTCAGTCCGGATGGCGCCGTGCCGTGACCGGGAAGGCGCAGCCCGAGCACGTGGTGGCCATGGCGCTGCAGGGCGGCTCCGAGGGCCCGAAGACTGTAGGGCGAATCCGACATGCCGTGCAGCAGCAGGACAGCGCCGGCCGGGTTCTCCACCGGGAACTCGAAGCTGCGGTTCCAGTCATGGTCGCGACGCGCGGGATCGGCGAGGCTGCCGCGACTGTAGCGGACGAGCGCGAAGCTCGGTCCGGTGCCGGTCTCGGCGATGATTGTTTCGTCCAGCTCGGCGAACAGGCGACGTTCCAGCTCGCGATAATCGTCGAAGGTGCGGACGTCGTCCCCGATGCCGGCGGTGAATTCCTCGGTCAGGATTTCGGTGTGCCACGGCTGCAACGGCGGGCCGTTCCGTGCGACGTAAAAGGCGAACGCCAGGAGGGTGACGGCGATGGCAATGACGCCGTACGCGAGCCGCCGAGCGATTGGTCCAAGGACACGCGTGACGCGGCTTGTTGCGGCACGCCCCATCATGTTCCGGACGCGTTCCAGCGAAAGAGCGCCGTTGCCGGACCGTCGGCCTCATAGCCCTGGGCGGCGACCGATCCCGTCGCGGCATCGGCGGCGAAGATCAAGCGTGTTCGAGGATTGGCAACAGGGAGCTTGAACCAATCGAAGTCATCCAACGACGACGGGCACGCCGAGCGCAGGTGTTCGCGACGGGTTAAATTGTCGTGGCCGCGCGCCCGGCCCGACCAGTCCGGCGCCTGCCAGGCGTTGGTCGCCGCCGCCGGGCCGTCGATCACGTACGCCTGTTCCGGCAGGCGTTCGATAACGCATGTCTCGTCCGGCGCGACGCCGGTGAGGATGTAGATCGTCGGCAGAGCGATCGGCGTTTCCGTCAGCAGCGCCTTGGCCTCGGCAAAATCGCGCGCGCGCTCGAACACCCTTCTCAGCAGATGTCCGCCCGTCACATGCGGCTGATCCCACACCCGCAGGCGATTGATCAGCCAGTCCAGTGCATAAAGGCCGGTGGTCGTTTGCATTGGGGCCTGGTTGAACGCCGCGGCAAACCGACCGGGTGCGAGCGCCTGCAACACGCCTGTGTAGCCCGGCCAGGTCAACGTCAGCCAGACGCCGGCATCGCCGGCAACCCGGCTGGCGACGACGTTGCGGCCGAGCCCGTGGTTGGGCCAGTCGAGGACACGCAGCAGCCAAGCCGACCGGCCATCCGGCGACGGTCGCGCCGACGATGTGCAGCCCCATTCGTAACTGACGTTGAAAAAGTACGCCCCCGGCCTCCCCACCCGCCCCGCGATGCGTTCGATTTCCGCGAGATAGGGTTCATGCCAGCGCTTGAGCCACTGGCGTGATATCTGGTCGGCGATGCCAACCGCAAACGAGGGCACGCGCCCGCCGCCCTCATCCAGCAGCCGGTTGACGCGATCGAACGCCCGATCCAGCGTCTCGAACGGCCAATCGGTTCCAACCTCTAGAAGCGGGATGTCCGGCAGCGTCACTCCGGTGCCCTCGCTTCCCCGGTCGACGGCGGTTCAGCCGCGTCGCCCCTTTCGGCCGCCGTGGGGTCATCCAGCAGGCGCAGCTTGTCGTCGACATCCTGAAGCTGTGTCCGCAGGTAGTCGAGGTCCAATCGTTCGACCCGGCGGAAGGGCGAACCGCGGACGCTGGCCAGCGGCTCCCTCACGTAGTCATGCCGTTCGATCGCCGCTGTGTAGATATCACGGAAGAAGCGCAGGTTGGTCTCCAGATCGGTGTAGCGCGGCTCGGACATCAAGCGCACGGCGTGCTGGGTGGCGCGCATGCTGAACGGCGACTGCACGGTGAAAAGCTGAAAGTCCGTCGTATAGATGTCGTTGGGGGAATGCACTGGCAGGGCTTTGACCAGCGCGCCGTGGCGGGTCGGCAGCCATCGGAAATCGTGAAGGGCGTCGCGACCAGCGTCATCCTCCATAATCTCCTCGTAATCAGCAATGTTTTCGCTGGTGCCGAGGATGGCAAGATCGACGAATGCGTTCGCCGGCACGGCGAGGTTGAAAAGGTGGCGGAGTTTGATCTGCCGCACCGACATCGGCGCCCACACGTTCGCGGCCGCCAGAGCGTTGCGCAGCGTGTGGACGCAATTGTTGGCCAGCACGTTCCAGTTATAGTCGGCCTCTCCGGTAGCATACTCCGTGTTCTTGTCGTTCAGGAAGGCGATGATCTCGTCCAGCATCGGCCCCGTTACCGGAAGCCGGGCGCAATAGAGGTTGCGGGAAAATTGAAGTGCGAAGTCCGTGCCGATCGACCATTCGGTGATATACCGCCGCAGGCTGCGGTCCTCGCCGGTGACCCAGCCGTCGTGGAACTCGACACCGTCGAATACGCCGCGATCCATCGCCTCCTCAACGGTGGAGTCCAGGCGCGTCTGCGTCAGGCGCTCGCCTGGCGCAAGATCGCCGTCGTAGAACAGGTGGTGGCCGGGAACGGCGACCCAATTGACGTTACGGAACCACTGGCCGACGCTGATGCCGGCGCCATGCTCCGGATCGTCAACGCTGGTGGTGACGCCACGGCAGCGCCGGAGGCGCGGATACGGTGCGTCGTCGTCCTTGCACGCGCCCTTTATGTACATCACCGCATGACCGAACGGGTTGCCTCGGCGCGAACCGTCGACGCGGCTCCACTGGCTCAGCGTGCACAGCTCGACGTAGTAGGGGAACAGCTGTTCGTAAGCGGGATCGGGACGCTGCTCGACGATGATGTCGTTGGTGTTCAGCAGAAAACGCTGAGCGACGCTCATCAACTCGTCGCAGCCGGCAAGGAGAAGAACGACAACGAATAGGATCGCCACGTGACCGCTGTGCCACAGACGATGACGAATGCGTCGTTTTGGCATGACCGGCTTCCGTCCAGAGCTTCTCTAAAGGGTTTTATTTTTCGCTGGCGGCCGGCTGGTTGCCGTCCGGCGCGGACTCTGCCGACGATGGGGAGTCGGTCGTGGGTTCCGACGCATCGGTGGACGGTCCGCCTCCGGGTCGGCGGCCGCGGACCCGCTGGTCGCAGACGGTCCGGGAATAAAAGCGCATGCATCGCTGCCAACGTTCCTCAAGGCGCTCTCCGTGAGCGGCTGTCATCGGAAGGGTCGCCGGAATGGTCGGCCGGATCGTCTGATTGCCGCTCTCCGGATCGACCTCCATCTCGCATGAGGATAGAAACGCGGCAGCAATCACCAGGCACACAGCGGCGGCTGTCCCGATCTTATCGCGCATCCTTGGCGTCCCGCTGATCAGGCATTGCTTATCCCGAACCCGACAGTGACACAGTCCGAGGCGGAAGGCCACCACGCGCCCGGTGGCTCCGCCCGACGATGCTCATGTGCGCAAAAGCAGCGTTAGTAGTCGATCGACCATCCGATGCCGAAACGATGCAGGCCGTCGCCGGAATTGGACGAACGGGCCTTTATGGAGTCGGTGATGTCAACCTCCACCACGAAGGCGGTCGATCCGGCGGTGGCACCCTGTTCGACGCCTGTGTAGACGCGGTCCGTAACGTAGCGGCCGGCCTCGACGGTGCCGATCCCATCGTCCTCGTTGCCGCCGCCGACGACCAGCCGGTCAAGGCCTGTCGCGTTGCGCAACCGGTCCAGGATCCCTGGCTCGCCGCTGCTCAGCGAGCGCGCCGCCGCCGCGATCTGCAGAGCCTCGCCGGGCGTCAGCCGACCGGAACCCTTGTTGAGAAGGATCTGTGACAGAATTTCGTCCTGGGGCAGTTCCGGGATCGACGACATGGTCAGCTTTGGCGCCGCGGGGGTACCGGAAATGGTGATGAGAGCCCGGAAGTTCGAGCGTGCGTACGCGGCGGTCACATCGATGCGCGGATCCTGGTCCAAGCCGTCGATGACGATCGAGCCCGACTGAAGGACAAATTCCTTGCCGAGAATCGATAGCTCGCCGCGGATCGGCTCGATGCGCCCGCGCACGTCAAGGGCGTCCAGCGGGCCGGTGGCGGTGAGAGAGCCCCTCCATTCGGAATCCAGGCCGCGGCCGCGAACGAACACCCGGCGCGGTGCGTCGATACGGGCGTCGAGGGTGAGCCATCCCGGCTCCCCGTCTTCCGTAGCGGAAGGGGGAGGCAGGTCTGCACCGTTTTTCAGATCGCCCGCCATAACGACGGGGATGGTTGGGATCGACGGCGGTAAGCGGTTGACCAACCGGATTTCGGTGGCCTCGTTGGTCAGCGCCACGGTGAGCACCCCGCGCTCGCCGACGATCCCCTGGAACTTGGCGGTGCCGCTCATGCGCGACGTAACGTCGTCGCGACGGACGAGCGTCGCGTCATGGATCGCGAGGTTGAGGTTGGCATTGGCAACGCCGCCCCAGTCGTACCCGCCCGTGCCGTCGATGCGGCCACCGGCACCATCGCCCGCGCCCAGTCGGACGACGCGTAGGTTCCGGTCTCGGAACTGAATTTCGACGTTGAGCGGCGTGAGAATGGTTCCCGTTTCGAACACTTCCAGCCGCCCGTTGTCGATAACGACCCGTCCGTTGATTGACGGCCGGCTTACCGTTCCGGCGATGGCGAGGTCGATATCGGTCGCGCCATCCAGGATCAGGTCGTCGATGGGCAGCGTTCGAAACAGCGTGCCGATAGGTCCCTGCCACCGCGCCGATCCGGAGATCGGCCCGTTTTCCGGCACGTCGAAACGGAACGGCTCGATGGCCAGAATGAGCGGTGCGTCGATCTGAGCCTGAAACGGACGTGTCCCGGCGTCATCCATGCCGTCGACGGTGAGCCGGCATGTCACCCGGCCGCCTTCCACCGTTGCCGTCAGGGTGGCGTCGGCCGGCGATGCCTTACGGCTGACGGTCGGCGCCCCGCTGCTGCCGAGGTTCGTCGCCTCGGCGGTGAGATCGAGGCGGGGCGCGCGCGGATGGCCGCTCAGCCGGGCGTCGGCCACCATCTGGCCGGTCAGGCCGGTGCCGGGCGCGAACCGGTCGATGACGCTCAGGTCGACGTCGCGCAGCGCCAGATGGCCATCGACGGTCCGGGCGGTTGTTTGCAGCGCCACGTCGGCCTGCGCGTTGCCGTACAGCAGCGACATATCGGCAACGGAGAGAGAATCATCGCCGACCGACAGCCGCGCCGGGCCGGCAAGGCGGAGCGACTCGCCCGCCAGCTCACCGTCGAGGTTACGCACCACAATGTCGGTGCGATCGCCAAGACGGACCTCGGTTTCCGCGGACAGGCGGCGCAGCCCCTGCACATTGCCGGACGTGTCGACTCGTAGAACGAAGGCATCGCCGCCGCCGTCGAGGGTGACCGTGGTTCGGTCGAGCCGACCGTCGGCAACCTCGATGCCGTCCGCCTCCACGTCGACCGAGACGCTTTCGGTGTTCGCGACGTCCGCGATGGCGAACGTCGCGGTTAGCGTGTCGATCCAAGCCGTGGGTGCCGTGGCCGGGCCATAGCGGACGTCCTTTCCGTTGATGGTGCCGTTCACGCCTTGCCGACCCGCGTCGGCGCTCAGCATGGCCTCCAGGGACACGCGGCCGGCGATGGGCACCTTCCACCGGTCGCCGATGGGCGCGAGATCGTCCGCCCCCGCCGCGATTTGGCCGACGGCCGGCCCGCCGTCGAGCCGCAAGACCAGATCGCCGGTCGCCTTGAGAACCCGCTCATAAGTCAACGCCAGCGCCGGAAGGCTGAGGCTATCGTTTTGCTCGACGGCGAACGGACCCGAGAGCGTAAGCGCGCCCGGCGTGCCGGTGACGTCGAGACCCAGCGTTCCCTGCGGGCGCCGGGGTACGTCGGTGGCGTCGATAACCGCCGTTACCTGATCCAGCCGATGCGCGCCCAGCACGATCCGGCTGCCGTCGAGGCGGGCGCTCGTTTTCAGTGCGTCCAGCGGTCCCTCGGCGGTGACGCTCAGTGTCGCTCGGCCACCCGTCAGGTCAGGAAGCGCGCTCCGCAAGGGGGTGAGGTCGGGGACGGTCAGGTCGAGGTGCGCGTCGGCAAGGGCGTCCAGGTCGGGCGCGAGCGTTGCGGTGGCGACCGCGTTCACGTTGGCGCCGGAGATGGTGGCCTCGGCGCGATAGGGCGCGCCTTCGTCGCCCTGCACCCGGGCATTTACAGCGATGCGCGGTCCCGCCAGGGCGTCAAGCTCCGGGAAGGCGGTCCATAATCCGTCGACGGCGCCGCTTATCGTTGCCGACATGCCCTCGCCGGGCGACGTCGTCACGGTCACGGCCATCGTCGTCGTTCCTCCGAGCGGCGTGCCGAGAATCTCCCCCAACGGCGACAGCTCCAACGACGTGACGTCCAGCTTCCCGCGGCCGGTCAGCGGCTCCGTCAGGTCGATCTCGCCCTGGCCGTTGACCTCGGCCGGGCCGGCGGTGAGTGCCAGCCGCTCCATCGTCAGGCGGCGCGCGTCGTCCGCCACCGCGCCAGACGCCGTCAGATGGAGGCCGTCGGCAAGCAGTGACTTAAGATTGGCTTTAAGCGTGCGCACGCCGCCCAGGCCGGCGTCGACAGTGTAGACAAAGGATGGGATTGCGGCCGCGCCGCCGCCCTGGCCAGTATCGAGCAGCACGTCGGCATTTAGGGTCTCGATATCGGCGGCATCGGTCGATATGCCCTCGGCAGTTAGGGATAACCGGGTCGTCGGGATCGGCAACGTGCCCTTCACCTCCAGGTTGCCGGATGCCGCCCGATAGCGGACACCGGGGACCAGCCGATCGAATACCTGGGCCGGCCCCAGCGTGATATGGGCGGAGCCGTCGAGCGTCTCGGCCTGTTGATCATAGGCACCGCGTGCCGCCAAGTTTCCGGCGGCAGTGCCCACCGTTAACGACGTCATGGTAATGGTCTGCCCGTCGAGGGACGCATCCGCCGCCAGCGCTACGCCGCCCGCGACCAGCGGCGCGGTGGCAGGATCGAGGGCCGCTTCGATGTCGGCATTGGCGTGAAGGTGTATCGCCGTCGGCTGGCTGCCGCTGAGAGCGACATCGCCCACGATTTGGGCGACACCTTCGGCGCTGGCATTGAACTGCCCTCGCCAATTGTCGAGAGGCCCGTCGCCGGCGACGGTTGCGGACACCGGCGGCCGGCCGGGCACATCGAGCAGCCCGGCAACCACGCCGCCGGCCGGTTCCGCCGCGTCCAGCGTGATGTCAAGCGACTTTGCGGCGGCCGCGTAGTCGGCGACCAATGTCGCGCGGGCTTCGACCCCATCCAACCGACGGGCGTCCAGCGACACATGAAGCGTGCCGTCCCGGTTTATGGCAATCGTCCCCTCGGCATCGAAGGCGACCGGAGTCCCCGCGACCGCCGTATCGAGTCGGGCTTCGCCGATGGCGAGCGATCGCACCTCCACGTCCAGCGGCAGCGACGGCAGGCCGAACTCGAACGGTTCGGGGGGCGGCGTGTCGTCCGGCCCGGCCGTCGGCAGCCGGTAAACGTCGACGGTGCCGACGCTGATCGCATCGACGCTGAGGCGCCGCGATAGGAGTTCGCGGGGGCGCCACCGCAACGCCGCATCGGATACGGTGACCATCGTGCCCGCGTCATCGGACAGCGTGAGGTCGACGGCGCGCAGCCGTTCCGGAAACGGTCCCTCAAGGGCGCCAATTCGCAGCCGGTACTGCTCCGACGATGCCGCCCATTCGACCGCCCGGCGCAACGCGTCGAGTCCTGGGTCAGTGCGCAGGAACAGGACACCGCCGCCGATCGCGACGACGATGAACAGCAGCAGCGCAGCGGCGGTAATGCCGACCCGGGCCATCACGCGGTCGGCTGTCCAACCTCGTCGCGGGGCTGCGCTTGCCGCCGTCCCAGATTCCGGTGTCGCGTCGGGCCCGGGCATCAGAAGGCCTGGCCGATGGAGAAATAGACCTGAAACGGGTCGTCCACGTCGCGTTTGTTGATCGGAACCGCCACGTCGAGCCGTAACGGGCCGACGGCGGAAAAATAGCGAAGACCGAGCCCCGCCGCCCATTGCAGATCTTCGTCGAACGACGGAATCGTGTTTCCGTAAACTTGGCCGCCGTCGACGAATGGAACCACGCCCACTTGCTCGGTCACCTTGATGCGTGTCTCGACGTTGGCCTCGATCGCCGACCGGCCGCCCAGCGGGTCGCCGTTATGGTCGAGAGGGCCGATGGAGCGGAACGCGTAGCCGCGCACCGAGCCGCCGCCGCCGGCGTACAGGTGCTGATTCGCCGGTATCTCGTCAGTGCTTTTGGACACGATGTTGCCGAGCCGGCCGCGCGCCGCCAGCACCAGACGGTCCTCGCCGATGACGGGCAGATATCCGCTCAGGCTCTCGTCGATGACGAGAAACCGGGTGTTGGTAGCGGCGACGCTGGTGTAGGGAGCGAGCGAGGCCGTGGCGATCATTCCTCTCGTCGGATTGAGCGGATCGTTGCGTCGATCATAGACGATGGTGCTGTTCGCGCCCATAATCACGAAGCGGTCCGTTTCGCCGCTTTGTCGGATGCGGGAGATTTCCGCCGCCGGTCCGGCGGTTATGGTCCAGTGGCGGAGAAACTTCCGCTCGACGCCGACGAAGGCGCCGGCAATCAGGCCGCGAAAAGCGTCGGAGTCTTCGTTCGTGAAGTTGGCGTTGGCGACGAGGGCCTGGTTGAGGCGGATGACGTTCGGTTTGCGGAACTGTCCTACCACTTCCTGGCGGACCTCGGAGCCGCGCGCGGTGAGGGTTAGGCGCTCGGCGTGGCCGAACAGATTGCGATGCTCCCACGACGCCTCGCCGCCGAAGCCTTCGTCATCGGTGGAGTAGGTTACGCCGAGGCTGACCGACCGCGGCGCGCGTTCGACTACGGCAAAATCGATCGGTACCACGTCGGACGTAGGGGGCGGTGCTTTCTTGGCTTCCGTCGTCGTCGTCGTGCCGGGTCGGCTGCCTTCGAGTGCAACCGAATCGAACAGGCCTGTGCGAACTAGGCGCGTCCGCAGCCGCTCCACCTTGCGGATGTCATAAGGTTCGCCCGGCGTCCAGCGGGCGATGCGATCGATGTAGGCCGGGTCGACGCGATCAAGACCGGAAATGTGGAGCGGTCCGAAGCGAGCGGCCGGCCCGGCGTCCACAGTGATCTCGGCGCTGATCGAGTGGTCGGCAGGATTGGCGACGTAGCGCCGGTCGACGATTCTCGCGTCGGGGTGCGCACGCTCCTGCAACTGCCTCAGGATTTGCTGTTCCGCGGTCACCAGCGGCTCGGCCGAAGCCGGCTGGCCCAGCTTCAGGTTCACGTCGGAGGCGAGGGTTGGCGCGCTTTCCGGTGGCGGCGGGGGAGCGTAGACGATGCGGTAGCGGGTGAGTTGAAACAGCTGTCCCGGCTGCACGTCGATGACGACCTGGGCCGGATCGGCGTCCGCGTCGATGCTCGGCGTTACGACGCCCGCGTAGTAGCCGTGGGACTTGAGCACCTGTTGCACCCGGTCGATATCGTCCTGAACCCGCCGGTAAAGCGCGGCGATGGAGGCCGGAAGCCGGTCGCGACGGGCAATGAGGATGGATGCCGCCTTGATATCCGCCTTTAGTTGGTCATCCAGAGTGCCATCGTAGCGCACGTCATAGGGTACCGGCGCCACCGGTGGGGCGGTCGTGTCGCCCGGAATGTCTTCGGCGTCCCCAAACAGTATCCCCTCGATGGTGCTGCAGCCGGCAAGGACGAGACTGAAAGTCAGCAAAAGTACGGGCGGCCACAGCGCGGCAATGCGTGGCCTGTTCACGTCTGCACCTGTGCGAGAACGACGGGAGTGACCACGCGATGTTATCGGATGATCCGCCCCTTGCCGCCGCGTTCCGTGTTGCGCCGCCCGTGCCGGCGGCCTGGCGAACGGCTCACAATGGATATCGGAGGATGGCCGCCAGCGCGCCGCCACCTGGAACATCGTCCCGGCGCACCGCCAGCACGTGTCCGCCGGTCATCAGGACCCGGCCGACAATTTCGTCGGTGATGCCGTAGCTGTCGGCGCCAGCTTCCTCGGCGAGGGTGATGCTGCCGTCGGCATCGTCGATCGTGCCCGGGACGTAGGCGTCGATGTCGACGGCGATCGTATCTATGGCGCCATAAGTCGCCGCCTTCGCCGCGCCGGCAACGTCGGTGGTGGTCCTTCCCTGCCCGGTGCGGGCCTCGAACAGGTCGGCGAAAGTGCGCACCCTTTTGGCGTGCAGGGCATCGAGGATGCTGCGCGCCGCTATCGCCAGATCGTGGTCCGGCGTGACGTCGGGATTGCCGGAAATCGTCTGGCCGGCCAGATGAGGATAGCTGCACAGCGAGCGGAATATGCTGTCAAACGGCGCCGCCGCCGCCAGAATCAATGGCGTTTCGCGTCCGCTTAGGAAGTCGCGCAGTGCGGCGTCAACCGCGCGTGCGAACTGCGCCATCCGAACCTTCTTGCCTTCGTCGCCCTGGATGCGACCGCGCGGCGCACGACTGTGATATGCAACGCTGCCCACAGCGTCGGCCATGTCCTTCGGCATGTCGGCCACTCTGACCGGCGTTGCGGGTTCGTCGGCACTGACCTCAACCACGCGCACCGCGTTCTGGGAGAGGGCCAGCACGAGCGCTTCCTGGTTGACGGTGACGGCGCGGATGAGCGGCTTGACGTAAAACCGGTCGGCAACCTCGATCATCGGGTTGAGGCGGTTGGCGAGCCGAAAGGTGAGGACATTGCCGGGCGTGGCGAAAATCGCCAGGCTGCGAGCCTGCACAGCCCAAAAACCATCGTCGTCGGCGAGATCGTCCAGATGGCCGGCGATCGCCTGAACGGCCTTGTCATCGCGGCCACCCGCCCGAAGCTGATCCACGGCGTCCCGCGCGAGATTGCTCAGTTGAATGCGGTCGGCCTGGGTGTCCGGGGTCACCGGCGTGGTCGGAAGGTAGATGGAAACCGAAGCCGGATCCCGCTGTCCGATCAGTCGTTCGAGATCGGAGCGGGAGGGTATGTCGACATAGAGCACCATGACCTCCCGGATGTTGGTATTAATTGGACGCCGGGGAAGATGCGTCGATCCGCGCGTCATGTCACGCGATACCGGCGTCTCCGCCGTAAGCGGCGAAGGCCTCGCGGATGGGGGCGCCGTCCCGGGTTGTGCGAAGAAGCAGTCCGAGAAGAAGGCGCGCGCTGAGCCCGGAAAGAAACCCGGCGGGGATCAGGCCACGACCGATCAGGTCGATTTCGGCGCCGGGGTAGCCATAGGTGTCGGTGAAAACCGGTCCTGTCATGACGCGCGATGCCAGGACGACGGGCATGCGAGCTGCCAAGTCGCCGAGGATGGGCGCCGCGCTGGCGTGAACGTGACCGGCACCCATGCCTTCGATGACGGCGCCGGCGTAGCCAAGATCGGCGACAGCGGCGATGAGGCGCGTATCGTCGCCCATCGGCACTTTGACGAGGGCGACGGGGGCCGGCGGACCGTTGGCGGACGCCAGACAGCGACGACGTACAACACGGACGTAGAAGCGCGGCCGCCCCTCGATCACCGTTCCCAAAGGCCCGGAAAGCGGCGACAGAAACGCAGACGGCAAGGCCGTGTGCGATTTCTGTACGAAGCGTGCCGCATGAATGTCGTAATTCAGGACGACCAGCGTGCCGAGACCGCGCGCGTCCTCTGACGCCGCGACGCGTGCGGCGGCCAGCAGATTGGCCGGACCGTCGGCCCCCGGCGCATCGGCGCCCCGCATGGCGCCCGTGACGACCACGGGCTTTTCTCCGGGCACCAGGAGGTCGAGAAGGAAGGCGGATTCCTCGATAGTATCGGTGCCTTGAATGACGACCGCACCGTCGATGCCGCCGGCAAACGCGGACTCGATTCGCCGGGCCACATCGATGATGTCGCTGATGGTCAGCGACGGGCTGGCCATCCGTAACGGCGAGACGGCCTCGATCGCCGCGACGTCGGCAAGCCTTGGGACGGACGCGACAAGCTCCGCGGCACCGAGCATGGGCGTGATTGCGCCGCTTGCGGTCGGCACCATGGTGATGGTGCCGCCGAGCGACAGGACGAGAAGGCGCGGCGTCATTGGGGTGTCACGGCCGGACCTGTTTTCCCTCCACCTCTCGCGCCAGGTGCCGCTCCTCCTCGGCCGGGGGGTGCGGCAGGTAGTTGGGCTGCCGACCGGCGGAGATGATGGTCACCGGAGCGAGGCCGACAATTCAACGGACCGATTTTGAGCACTCTCAGGCGGGCGTCGGTGTTGATGCGGAAGGCTTCCATGACGCGCTGGTCGGTTGCCGTCGCCCGTACCATGATGGTCAGCAACCGGTCGTTGGTGACGAAGTTGATGCCGTCGAGGTCGGGGTGGGACTGGACTTCGGTGGGAGCGTCGCCTCCAGGGCGACGACTGCCGCCGAAGCGCTGCCTGTCGTCATGGGAGTTGTTTCCTCCGTGAAATGATTATCGTTGCGCCGTTGGTTGACCCGACGGCTTTCAGTGATCCGGTTTCGATGCGAACAGGTTCAGGCCGAGTCGTTCGGAAAGGTACTTCGTCACACGCTGGCCCTTGACGCTGTTGCCGGCGCTGTCCAGCGGCGGGGCAAAGGTGCCGAGCCCGCCCTTGCCGGGCGACACGGTGACGATGCCGCCGCTGACGCCGCTCTTGCCGGGCAGGCCGATTTCGTACAGCCAGTCACCGGACCGCTCATAAAGCCCGGCGGTAGCGAGAATGGCGAGTACGCGCTTGCAATTGGCCGCATCGATGACGCGTTCACCGGTTACCGGGTTGACGCCGCCGTCGGCGAGCGTTGCCGCCATGACCGCCAGATCTCTCGCCGAAACGCGCAGCGAGCATTGCTTCGTGTAGACGTCCGTCGCCTCCAGCGCGTCGAAGTACATGCGGCCGTAGCCTTCGAGCAGCTTGGCGATTCCCCGGTTGCGCAGGTTGGTCGCCGCTTCCGATTCGTACACTTCCGCGTCAAGCGCCAAGTCGCGGCCGGCGAACCGGGACAAGCCGTCCTGAATAAAACACCATTTCGCGTCGGCCGTGGCGCCGGGCGCCAGGCTGGTGGTGGCGATGGCGCCGGCATTGACCATCGGGTTCATCGTCCGGTCGGCGTTGAGCTCGACCGCCATTACCGAGTTGAACGGCAGCCCCGTCGCGTTGACGCCAATGCTTTCGCGCGCCGGCTCGGCGCCGATCGCCTGGCAGATCAGCGCGAAGACGAATGGTTTCGATATGCTCTGGATGGAAAATTCGTGATGGGTGTCCCCGACGGCATGAACGGCGCCATTGACGCCGACGACGCATATACCGAACAACTCGCGCGGTACCCGCCCGAGGGCCGGTATGTAATCCGCGACGACGCCTTCATCGAGCGTCCGGTAACGGTCGTAAGCTTCACGGACCGATTGCGCCACCCGATCCGGCGATGGCAGATGACCGGTGCATACGGCCTCGGTGGCCGTATTTTCATCGACGCCGATATCCGCGAACATTCACGTTCCCCCTCCCGCCACGAACGATAGTAGGTGTTTGGGAAGGAGAGTTAGTCAAGCGCTATAGACGGTTGTCAATCCGTTCGCGAACACGCGCATCGGCAGTAATCGCGCCGACGCTCGCGCGGTCAGGCACCGACCAGCTTCATCTGAACGAGGCGTATTTCCGGTCCTGCCAGAGCCTTGGATACCGGGCAACCGTTTTTTGCGGTCTCGGCCTGTTGGCGAAAGGTCGTTTCGTCGATGCCGGGCACGTCCCCCTCGGTTTCCAGTTCGATCAGAGGAATGACAAAGCCGCCGGTGCCTTTTTCGATGTGCACGTGGACCGTCGTCGTGATGCGGTTGGGCTCGTGTCCGGCGGATGTCAGACCGTGCGCCAGCGCCATCGAGAAGCATCCGGCATGGGCAGCGGCGATCAGTTCTTCTGGGTTGGTACCGGTGCCCGTTTCAAAACGCGACGAGAAGTTGTAGCGGCCGTCGAACGCGCCGCTTTCCAGGTCGATGTGTCCACTGCCGGCTGTCAAATTGCCAGTCCATTCGGCGCGCGCGGATCGTGCGGGCATTTCAAGTCTCCTCCCTCGCTGTTTGGCGCAGTTCTCCAAGGACAAAATGGGGCTCACCATTCCGTACTTCTATAACCTGTGATGTGAGTCGGTGGCGCAAATCCTGGTATTTGATGATATCCGACGCGTTATACGCTGCTGTCGGGCCGGCGTTCGGACGCGGGACGGATTATCGAACGAGAAGCGGATGCGATGAAGATCACCGACGAGAAAACCTATCGGCAGGCGCTCGAGCGTGCCGCTCAATTGCGCGCCGGCGGAACATCGGCTGAGACCGACGCCGAATTGGCCGAGATTGAAGCCGCGGTCGCCGGCTATGAGGCGCGTCCAGACGAGCCGGACGTCGCTAAGGGACGTCCCACCCCCGATCCCTACGGCCAATAGGCCGATGGGCATCGGCTGGCCGTGATGGAGGGCGGGGATATCATCCGATGGACAGCGACGGGATGCGGCATTCTCGCCGCCGTCATCGTCTCGCTCAATCTTGGGCGCCGGATCACCGGTATCGGTTTTCTGATCTTTACCGTGTCGTCGGTAACCTGGATCGCCGCGGGTTACCTCGAGGATCTGCCAAGTTTGATGACGCAAAACGCCGTTCTCACCGTCATCAACATTCTCGGCGTCTACCGCTGGCTTGTCTTCAAGCGGGGTCAGCGCGCGACGTGACGGTCGCTCATGGGTACGTTTTCGCCGAGGGAGAAACGCGTCCGACCCGCTTTAAACTCCGGCAGGGTGAGGGATGTCTCTTGTAGGCTACTTGAATGGATTACGTGTTTTTCTTCACCGAATGCGTAATTTCCGAGATCGCGTCCTTGACGGTTTCGACAGCTTTCTCGATCAGGTCGGCCTGGCGTAGCTGCGCCCCGCAGTTTGGGCAGGTCAGGTCTCCCATGTTCGAACGGTCTTTCGGCACGGTGGCGATGACTGCATCACATTCCGAACAACAGATCTTGAGTCTTTCCTCCATGGTGCGTCCGATTCCCGACGTCGAGAGGGTCAACCGGGATGAGTCCGGTGTTCTGATCTACTGGAAGGTGTGAACCATCCTGCGCGCCTGCAACCTCTATCAGTCTTTCGGAGTCGTGAATGGTCGCCCGTCCAAAGCCTGCCGTGACGAGCCCCTCCTGGCGCAACACCCTGAGCGTGCGGTTGACATGAACGATGCTGAGGCCGAGCGCGTCCCCGATCATCTCTTGGGTCAGCGGCATGGCGAACGAGCCGTCGCGGACGAGCCCGACCCGGTCGAGCCGTCCGTGGAGTTCGAGGAACAGATGTGAAATGCGCTCCTTGGCGTTGCGCCGGCCAAGACTTACCGTCCGCTCCGCCATCATTTCGTAGTCGGCGGCGAACATGACCTCGATGGCGGCCGATAGCGACATAGAGGCGCCGATGCGGTCGAAAAGGGTGTCCCGCGACACGTACCGAACGATGCATTCCGACACGGCCGCCGCGAATGACTTCGCGGTCGGCGTGATGGGGCCGACAAGATCGCCCGGAACATGAAAATTGATGATCTGTCGCCGCCCGTCCCCCAGCAAACGGTAGCGGCATGCCCAGCCGTCCTCGAGGAAGGCGAGCGTGGTGCGGTTGTCCCCTTCGGAAAAAATGTCGTGGGAACTTTCGATACGTTGCGTTTCCGCATTATCGAGGACGAGAATGTCGCGACGCGACAGGGCGCGCGTGCCTTCCAGGCGACACTGGATAGGGTTGGTAACGCGCGGAGGGGTCGTCGGCACCGGCGTGACGGCATTGTCGTATCGCATTCCCGTAAGTCCTCTTCCCGCAATTAATGCGAACCAGACTCGTCGGGCGGCTCATCTAGGCCGCTGGCTAAGGCTCATCTGGACTTAGAACGCCTTGGGGGTGGGCATGGTTCCCAGCGAGACGTTCGGTCACGACGGCATTTGTTTGGAAGGCTCAACCGCGCGCCGGTACGCATGCGTCGGCGTGGTTGAGCGACGCATAGGAAATAACCTGCAGGCAGCGGCTGACAGGGTTCTTTACGTACGCGCAGCAGCGGACAGGCGTCCCGTTCTGGAAAGCCCATCCGCTTCTAAACGGGATCTGAAAATAAGGTCTTCAGATAGTCGAGCGTTTAATGCCGTCGAAATTATTTCTTCATCGTTTCGCCAGACACTTTTTCGAACTCGACTTCAGTGATCTCGCCATCGTTGTCGACGTCGTACTCCGCGAACGTCTCGTCGGTCTCTTCCATCATCGCGGCGCCTGTCTCTTTTTCGACGCGTGTTGACGCATCGCCGACGACGAGACACGCCATATACTCTTCCCGCGTTATTACGCCGTCGCCGTCACGATCGATCTTCTTGAAATCGGCCACCGACGCCAACTCGCATTCGGCCAAGATTTCCGCAGCATGACTTGATGGTGCGGATACGGCCCAGGCAGCGAGGCCGATCGCAATCGCCGGCATTATCCCGGTTAGGCGTATGGACATGAAAAGACCCTCCTTGCTGTTTCTAATCTTCTCGATGCCTCACGTTAGGCTGTTCGCCGCCGCTTCTCGTTAACGTGCGCTAATCCAATCACGTTTTGGTCGCTTCAGTTTGGCTGAACCGCTTCGCCAAGCCCTTCAACCGGAAGCCCCGCCTCCATCCAGTCTGTTCTGCCGCCCGGATAATGCGTGACATTCCTGTAGCCATAGCTCTCCAGTTTTCGCGCCGCATCCGCCGAAAGCGGACATGACGTGTCCATGCAGTAAACAACGACCTGTTCCGACAGATCGGGTATCTGCCGTTGGACGTCCGCCTCGAAGGTATCGCCAAACGGGATGTTGATGGCGCCGCGCAGGTGCGACTTACGAAAGGTTTCCTCGTCCAGGACGTCAACAACCGTCACCGGATCCCCTTTCAGGATCATTTCATACAAATTGCCGGAAGAAATCGTGCGCATGTCCGCATCCTCTGTGCTCGAAGAGATCGACCGCGGGAGCACCAGCCTGCTTGCGTGCCTGCGACGTCCGCGCCGACCATCGCGTGGGCCGCGCGCTGCCCGCTTCGACGCATGGTAGTGCCACCATGGTTAATCGAAGCGCCATCCGCCGTCCTTTAAGCACGTTAAGGAGAGGGCACTTGGCGCGTTCGTAATTGCACCCGTGTCGGTCAGACGCCGTGTTTGGTCGGCCCGGCTTCCTTGCCGCCGGCTTCCGGTGCGATCCGCGCGATGGCGTCGAGGATCTCGTCGAAGAGCGGATCCTCGCCGCCGCCCATGTTTTCCTCCGTCGCCACGAGCAGCTCGCGCGCGTCCGCTTCCCACTGCCTCAGGATCGAAAGCTTTTCGTCGGCCGTGGGACCCTCCGCCTTCACCACGTCGATGGGCGTCGTAAACACGCTTCGCGGATCGACGAGCGCCCGTTCGATGGCTTGTTTGTCCATTCTGCCCATCCCATCACCTCTCCATCGTAAGAGTGCACGTGTGTTGATGTTGAGCACCACGCGGCGATTGCCATCGCCGGGAAGCCGGGGACCATGGTTATAAACGTGTGCCGAGGGCGCCTTTTTCACCACCCCAAAAAAATTCGACTTCAGCGGCGATCGTGCGTATCCATCATGTTATCCCAGGTAATAGCCGCACACGCGGGCCGCGGGTACGATACTCAGCGCTCGCGGGTCGTTTGAGGGGGTGTAGCCGGTGACCCAAAGAGCGGCTGGAGGGATGATGAAGCTGAGCAGCGATACGATTGCATTGTTGAAAGCGCGGCTGGGGGCGGAACCCGTTGCCGAAACGACGACGTCTCACGGTCACTTGAGTGATTACTTCGGTAGCGACACGTTTTACCTGGGCCCGAGAGGGGCGTTTGTCTTTGAGGCCGAGGGCGCCGGGGCCGATCGGATGTCGGTCCTCAGGGCGGTTCAGATCGCGTCCTGGGCCGACGAGGATCGGACGCTCCTGCAGTCCCACGGGCGGATCGTCACCGACCTGGTGGTGCCGCTCCGAGTGCACTGATGGGTGACCTCGATCGTCCGTGTGGCCGAAATGCCGGGTGCCGGCATCACTACCGGCGCGCCTAAGGAATACCGATACTGTAGGCGATATCGCTCGGCGGCGTTCGCGTCGCGGGTCGAATACTGTAAGGTCGGCCGAACATCAGTCACTGTCTGCCTCTGGTTATAGACGTGCACGAACCTCTCGCCGGCCGCCCGACCGGTGGCCCGATTGCTGGACAATCTCCGCACGCGCGGCCCGCGCAGGACATCGCCGACGCTCTCGAAGTGACCATCGAGACCGGTCTCAACGAACGGGAAGTCGAGCATCGGCGGGACCGGTTTGGCCCCAATCGGCTCAAGCAGAAGAAGCGCAAGAGCGCCTGGACGATCCTGATCGATCAGATGAAAAGCCTGATCGTGATCCTGCTGCTGATCGCTGCGGTCACAGCGGCGGCGTTCGGCCAGATCGTCGAGGGGATTGCCATCGCGGCGGCGCTGATCATCAACGCCGTCATCGGCTTTTTCACCGAATGGAAGGCGCGCCGGTCCATGGAGGCCCTGCAGGAGATGGGCCGCACCATGGCGACCGTGCGGCGCGATGGCGGCGTCTCGCAGATCGCCGCCGACGATTTGGTTCCGGGGGATGTCGTCGTTCTGACCGAGGGCGACATGGTCCCGGCCGATCTCCGATTGGTCGCGGTCGAAACGCTTGAGTGCGACGAGGCGCCGTTGACCGGCGAGTCGGTGCCGGTGCCGAAGACGGCCGACGCCATCGACGATGCGGACGCACCGTTGGCGGATCGCGCCAACATCGCCTTCAGCGGCACCGCCGTGACGCGCGGCGCCGGCGAGGGTGTCGTCATCGCCACCGGCATGGCCACCGAAATCGGCAAAATTTCGGAGATGGTCGACGAGGCCGAGAAAGAGGCGACGCCGCTGGAAAGACGGCTGGAGCGCCTTTCCGTTCGGCTGATCTACCTGGTCGTCGTGTTGGGCGTCTTCATCGCCGTCTCGGGGATCGCCGCCGGCCAGGACCTGTTCATGATGATCGAGACGGCGATCATCCTCGCCATCGCCGCGGTTCCGGAGGGTCTGCCGATCGTATCGACGGTCGCGCTGGGCCGCGGCATGTGGCGGATGGCGAAGCGAAACGCTCTCGTCAAGCACCTGTCGGCCGTCGAGACGCTTGGCGCCACGACGCTGATCTGTACCGATAAGACGGGAACGCTGACCGAGAATCGGATGGTGCTGCGAGGCCTCGCCCTGGCCGGCGGCGACGTCGACGTCGTGCGGGCGGGCGAACACGTGCGGTTCGAGGCTGGCGGAGAGACGGTGAGCGAGGAGAAGCGCGCGCACGTCGAAGCCGTGTTAAGGGCCGCCGTTCTGTGCAGCAATGCCGACATGGACCCGGAAAGCGGCGACACCAGCGGTGACCCGACGGAGGTGGCGCTTCTCGAAGCGGGGGCGGCTGCGGGTCTCCATCGTGGCGATGTACTGAAAACGTATCCCGAAGAGCGCGAGGAGAGCTTCAACTCCGATACCAAGATGATGGCGACGTTCCATCGCTCGAATGGTCGCTACCTGGTTGCAGTGAAGGGCGCGCCGGAGTCGGTCATCCCGCTCTGCATCTATGTGCGCGATCATGCAGACGGGGAAAGCGCGCTAGACTCCGATGGGCGAGGCCAGTGGTTGGACCGGAACACAGCTTTGGCAAAACGCGGCCTTCGCGTGCTTGCGATTGCCGAGCGCACGGTCGATGGCGTCGAAAACGAGCCGTACGAGGACCTTCGCCTGCTTGGTCTCGTCGGGCTCTACGATCCGCCACGCGAAACCGTCAAGGGCGCCATCACCGCCTGTCGCGACGCGGGTATCCGCGTCGTCATGGTGACGGGGGATCAGCCCGCCACGGCGGCGAACATCGCGCACGCCATCGGCCTCGTCGACGAGCACAGCCCGCGAACGTTCAGCGGCCGGGAACTGGGCGATCTGGGCGACGCCGATTGGGACCGGCGCGGCGAGATCGGGCAAACGTCCGTCTTTGCGCGCGTGTCGCCGAAGCAGAAGCTCGACCTGGTCACGTTGTTTCAGGAGCAGGGCAACATCGTCGGCATGACCGGCGACGGCGTCAACGACGCGCCGGCGCTCAAGAAATCCGACATCGGCATCGCGATGGGTCTGCGCGGCACGGAAGTCGCCCGCGAAACCAGCGATATCGTCCTGCGTGACGACGCGTTCGAGACGATCGTCATGGCCGTCCAACAGGGCCGAGCCATTTTCGACAATATCCGCCGCTTCATTATTTTCCTCTTGTCCGGAAACTTGGGCCAGATCATCGCCGTTTCGGCGGCCGCCATGGTCAACGCGCCGCTGCCGCTGCTGCCGCTGCAAATCCTGTTTCTGAACCTGCTACTCGACGTGTTCCCGGCATTAGCGATCGGCGTCAGCCAAAGCGGTCCAGGCATCATGAACCGTCCGCCGCGCAGTCCGGAGGAGCCGTTGCTGGCGCGCCGGCACTGGATGGGGATCATCGGTTTCGGCAGCGTGATCGCCTTCTCCGTGCTCGCCACCTTCGCGTACGCGCTGCTGGTGCTCAAGGTGATGCCCGAAACGGCGGTGACGATGTCGTTCTTGACCTACGGCCTGGCGCGTCTCTGGCATACGTTTAACATGCGCGCGCCAGAGTCGGGGTTATTCTCCAACAGCATCGTCCGCAATCCGTTCGTCTGGGGTGCGCTGGTCATATGCGGCGGGATGCTGGTGGCGACGATTTATTTGCCGCTCCTTTCCACCCTTCTACACACGCAGCCGCTGACGTGGACGGAGTGGGCGGCGGTCGGCGTCGGCAGTCTGCTGCCGTTCGTCATCGGTCAGGTTGCGCTCGCCGTGATTGGATGGCGGCGAAACCGCGCGGCATCCTAGCCACGCTCGTCGTCCATGAACGGTGAAATCAAACCAGTTCCGGGTTGTGCAGCACCTTTTCGTTCCTCCACACATCCCAATACGTCTCCCATCGGCGGCAAAGGTGGAGCGTCTTTTGGCGAAGAGGCGGATCGCCAGGATCAACGCTTCGGCTTGGAGCGCCGACTGGCGTTCATCGATGAGGGCGACGAAACCGTCGACGTGCTGCAGATCGCCGAACGCGTCCTCGTCGTCCGCTAACGTCTGGCGGAAAACGGCCAAGTTATGGTGCTGGCCAAGCCGGTCGCCCAGGTCATCCGCGACGTCCGCGTGCGGGCTTAAGACATTGGGCCAGATGGCGCTCAGCAGGTTGGCGTGGTAGCGGTGGTATTTGACGCGTTTGCGCAAGTTGTGGAGGTTCGCCGCGGTCGACCTGTCGCGGGCTGTTTCCAGCGCCTTCGCCGCCCGCTTGTGCGTTTGACCAAGCCCTACGGCAACAACGTCGAAACCGTCGCCCTCGACCGTCCAGTCTTCCGCGCGGGCTCGCGCGTCCACCATCGCCCGGCGAAACGTCGCGAGCTTGCCCTCCAGGTCCTGCTGCCTGGAAACCCGCTGTCTCCGTTCGGTCAAACGACGGCGGATCGGCGTGAACGACCGCTTGTCGATCTTTTCAGCATACTTGTTGGCCAAGGCATCGTAGGTTTCGATCAGCGCCTGTGCGTCTCTAATCTCCGACAGACAAGCCGCCGCATCGCGAAAGCGCCCGTTTTCATCCTTGTACGCGCCGAAACTCGTACGCACGAGGCGGATGAGCCAGCGCAATTACTTGCAGCGCTTGCGTACCTGATGGACGGTTGCGTCGACATCGAGATCGTCGTCATCGATTTCCGCGATCGCCTTGTCGATCTGACTGAGAGCGATGCGCCTCAGGCCATCCTCGACCCGTTCGTCGCCGCGCTTGAACTGAAAACTCATCGTTGCTCCCGTATCGTTTCATCGTCGGTTTCGGTTCTTAAAAGACTGGATGCTGCACCTGGGTGCCCCATTGCCTGACAAGGAACTCGGTTATCCTTCCAGCACATTTACCTGTATTAAGCTTTCGTCGCTTGGTGATATTGAGGCGTGATCGACACGTGGCGGGGAGACGTCAGGAGAGTTTGGGTCGGCATTGACGAACGACGCGACATCACACGCGGCTCGGACCCGGCAGACACCTAGGCCCAATACGCTGCGGAGAGTGCCGACCGCCTGGGCGTTGAACGCGGACCTCGGCCAGCGGCTCGCGGGCAAGCGTCTGGCGGTCTTCCTCGATTTCGACGGCACGTTGGCCCCCATCGTCGACGACCCCGACCAAGCCATCATGGACGCGGGTTCGCGGACTGCCGTTGAGACGCTCAGCGCTCTAGCCGACGTCGCCATCATCAGCGGCCGCGACCTTACGGACGTGCAATCGCGCGTGAACCTCGATGCGGTCTACGTGGCCGGCAGCCACGGTTTCGATATTGCCGGACCGCGCGGGTCGGGGCGGACGCTCCAGCAGGGAACGGATTGTCTCCCCGATCTCGACATTGCCGAGCGCCTGCTGCGCGAGCGGCTGGCGGCGGTGCCCGGTGCGGCCCTGGAGCGGAAACGATTTTCGATTTCCGTCCATTACCGCCATGTGCCGGGTGACCGAGCCGGCCGCGTCGAAGACATCGTCGACGACGTCATGGCGGAAACGGGCGGACTGAAAAAAGACGGCGGCAAAAATGTGGTCCAGATCGGCCCCGATATGGACTGGCATAAGGGTAAAGCGATCTTGTGGATCCTGCGCGAGCTTGGGTATGACCGCGACGGCGTTCTGCCCATATTCATCGGCGATGACCTTACGGACGAAAACGCCTTTCGCGACATCCGCGGCTGGGGTATCGGCATCGTCGTCGGCGACGAGGATCGCGTGACGGCGGCGGACCACGCACTTTCGTCTCCGAACGAGGTCACACGGTTTCTCCGGATGCTGACCGACCTCGTTTCGGGAGGCGCGGCGTGACGGGATTACGTGTCTTCGGGCGCGGATCGCTTTGTCTTTGTGCCCATAAGGACCCGTTCCAACCGTCGGATACAGACAAGCGTGGCCAGCGTGAGCAAAACCGTTAAGCCCGCGATGATGTAAAATCCGCCCCCGCAGGCCAGTCCAACGGCGCCGGCCAACCAGATGCTGGCGCCGGTGGTAATGCCCGTGACGCGGCGACGCGCTTGGATGATGGTACCGGCGCCGAGAAAGGCGATGCCGGTGATCACCGCCTCGATCACCCGCGTCGGGTCCGGGTTGACGGTGAGCCGCGTCGACGCTTCCATCTCGGTTTCCAGCGTCGCTACCATTTCGAGAGCCACGATCGTAAACGAACACGCGGCCAGCGATACGAGCATATGCGTGCGCAGGCCGGCCGGCTTGTCGGCCCATTCGCGCTCATAACCGATGCCCATGGCGAGGATCAGCGCCAGGGCTTGGCGTGCGACGATCTCAGCAATCGGAGACCTCGAACAACGGGTGCCGACGGCGGTTGTGAAGGTTGGATGGCATGTCGGCGGGGCTGAGCATGGCTTCGCCGACGGGAATTTTATTGGTTTGCGGGGATCGGCGCGGTCGAGGAGGCGAT